>PJUE01000033.1_pt1 | contig 244126 bp, 233 predicted proteins | sample 1512171 | NCBI WGS metagenome assembly PJUE01 (sample SAMN08177674, study PRJNA422409) | Feces metagenome, whole genome shotgun sequencing project. | isolation source: Chicken feces (3) enriched on wood chips: alkali lignin treatment | host: Gallus gallus | place: USA: Madison | collected 2015-01-15
CGCCACGCTGGGCGCCTTCGTGCGCCGCCCCGGCGCCTGGGCCCTGGCCGCGGCCGCCTTCCTGTCGGCCATGACGGCGGTGGCGGGCTATGGCCTGTCCAAGCTGTTCCTGGTGGATGCGGGCTGGGCGGTCGAGGCCGTGGGGCGCGTCGGCATGGCGGGGGGCGTGGTGACGGTGCTGCTGGGTTGCGGCGGTGGCGCATGGCTGATCGGCCGGCTGGGCGCGCGCGCGGTGCTGGCGCTGGGCCTGGCTGCCTCGGGCGCGGCCGCGCTGGCCTGGATGGCGCAGGCCCAGGGCTGGATGCCGTCGCAGGCGGGCAGCGCCCTGGGCGCGCAGGCGCTGGGCGCGTTCGGCGCGGGCGCCGCGTCCGTGGCCCTGATGACGCTGGCCATGCGCTTTGCCAGCCGCGGCGAGCAGGCCGGCACCGACATGACGGCGGTGCAGAGCGCGCGCGACCTGGGCGAGATCCTGACCTCGTCCCTCATGACCGGGCTGGCGGCCCAGGTCGGCTACGCGGGGGGCTTTGCCAGCGGCTTGCTGGTGGCGGCCGCGACGCTGGCGTTCACGGCCAGGGCGCTGGCGCGCGCGGGCTGATATGGCGATTCTGGCGGTTGCGGCTACACTTATGCGCCGTTTTGCTTTCAGCCCCAGAATTCCCCATGATTTCCACCGCATGCGGCGTCGACTTCGGCACGTCCAATTCCACCGTGGGCTGGAGCCGCCCCGATCAGCGCGCGCTCCTCGCCCTGGAAGACGGCAAGACCACCTTGCCCTCGGCCATTTTCTTCCATGACGAAGACGCCGAAGTCAGCTATGGCCGGGCCGCCATCTCCGACTACCTGGCGGGCTACGACGGGCGCCTGATGCGCTCGATGAAGAGCCTGCTGGGCAGCTCGCTGATCGACGGCTCGACGGAAGTGCAGGGCCGTTCGATTCCGTTCCGCGTCCTGCTCACGCGCTTCATCGCCGAACTCAAGCGCCGCGCGGAAACCGCAGCGGGGCGCGGCTTCACGCGCGCCGTGCTGGGCCGGCCGGTGTTCTTCGTGGACGACAATCCGGCCGCCGACCAGACCGCCCAGGACACGCTGGGCGAGATCGCGCGCAGCGTCGGCTTCACCGATATCGAGTTCCAGTTCGAGCCGCTGGCCGCCGCATTCGATTATGAATCGCAGATCGACCGCGAAGAACTGGTGCTGGTCATCGACATCGGCGGCGGTACTTCCGATTTCTCGCTGATCCGCCTGGGGCCCGGCCGCGCCACCAAGGCCGACCGCCGCGAAGACATCCTGGCCTACGGCGGCGTGCACATCGGCGGGGTGGACTTCGACAAGCAGCTCAGCCTGGCGCACGTGATGCCCATGCTGGGGCTGGGCAGCCAGCTGCGCAGCGGCAAGGATGTGCCCTCCACGCAATACGGCAACCTGGCCTGCTGGCACACCATCAACCAGGCCTATACGCGCAAGGCCGCCGAACATTTCGCCTACATCCGCGCCGAGGCCGGCGACCGCGAGAAGATCGACCTGCTGCTGAACCTGGTCAAGCAGCGCGCCGGCCACTGGGTGGCGGTGCAGGTCGAAGAGGCCAAGATCGCACTGTCGGAGACGCCCGCCGCGCGCATCGACCTGTCGCGCATCGCGCCGGAGCTGGGCGTGGACGTGACGCGCCCCTCGTTCGACGCCTGCGTGGGCCGCCTGATCGAAAAGGTCGAGACCACGGTGGGCGCGTTGCTGCGCGACGCCGGCGTATCGACCGCGGACGTGGATACGGTGTTCTTCACCGGCGGTTCCAGCCGCGTGCCGCGTTTGCGCGAATCGGTGTCAGCCCTGGTGCCGGGCGCGCGCAGCGTCGAAGGCGACCTGTTCGGCAGCATCGGCGCCGGCCTGGCGCTGGACGCCCGCCGCAAGTTCGGCTGAGCCGCTCAGGCGGCCAGCATCGAGGGTACGCGGGCCGCCAGCGCGTCGATGGCGGCCCGCGTCTTGGACGGCAGGTAGCGCGCTTGCGGCCAGACGGCGTGCACCTCTTGCGCGGCCAGGCGATCACCGTGCATCAGCACGTCCAGCTCGCCGGTGCGCACATAGTGCGTCAGCATCCAGCAGGGCAGCCAGGCGAGCCCCGCGCCGGCGATGGCGGCGTCCGCGATGGCTTGCAGGTCGTCCAGGCGCAGGCACGGACGCGGGCGCAACTGCAGTACCTGGCCGTCGGGCCCATGCAGCGCCCAGGCCTTGTCCACGCCGTTGCGCGTGTAGACGATGGCGGCATGCAGCTGCATCTCATCCACGGTGACCGGGCGGCCATGTGCCTGGATGTATGCGGGAGAAGCCCCGATGCCCATGGTCTGCATGCCCAGCCGCCGCGCGGCCAGGCTGGCGCTGTCGGGCAGCTCGCCCACGCGGATGCCCAGGTCGTAGCCTTCCTCGATCAGATCGACCACCCGGTCGTTGAATGAAACCTCCACCTGCAGTTGCGGATGCTGCTGTGCCAGTTCGCGCAGCACGGGCGCGACGCAATGGCGGCCGAACACCAACGGCGCGCTGACGCGCAAGCGACCCTGGGGCTCGCGCCGGCCGCTGTCCAGCTCGGCCTCGGCGGTCTGCAGTTCGGCCAGCGCGCGCACGCAACGGTCGTAATAGGCCTGGCCATCGTCGGTCAGGCTTTGCTGGCGGGTGGTGCGGTGGAACAGCCTGGCGCCCAGCCGCGCCTCCAGCCGCGCGATGGACTTGCCCACCGCGGAGCGCGTGAGGTTCAGGCGTTGCGCCGCGAGCGCGAAGCTGCCTGCTTCCACGGCCTGAACGAAGACTTCGATGCCGCTCAGCCGGTCATAGGTGATCGCTGTAGCCATCATGGACTCCCTGCATTTATTGGTTCCTAGTAGGATTCGATGAAATGAAAAACATTCGCCACTAGGGAAATTGGTTCCCATATATCTTATCGGTACTTGACCGTCACGGATAGCCGCCAATGGCGGGCGGCGGTCTTTTTTGCCGCCGGGCCGCCCCAAGGCAAAAAAAAGCCCCCTTGGGGGGGCAGCAAGCCGAAGGCGCAGCGTGGGGGCCTTTTTTGAATCGATAGGAGAAACAACATGCAGGCATACACCGTCACCAGCGGCAAGGACATCGCTTCGCTGGAGCGCGTCACGCGCCAGCCTCGCAGCCTGGGGCCGTTGGAGCTGCGCGTGCGCATCAAGGCCGTGTCGCTGAACTACCGCGACCTGATGGTGGCGCGCGGCGAGTATCTGAAGGGTTCGGGCGATCCGGTCATACCCGCCTCCGACGCCGCGGGCGAGGTGATCGAGGTGGGTGCGGGCGTGAGCCGGTTCAAGGTCGGCGACCGCGTCATGGGCGCATTCATGCCGGACTGGATCGATGGCGAGCCCACGCCTGCCACGGTGGCGCTGGCGCCGGGCGCCGCCACCGACGGCCTGCTGTCCACCGAGAGCGTGTTTGCCGAGCACGCCCTGGTCGCAACGCCGGCATCCTTGAGCGACGAGCAGGCCTCGACCCTGCCTTGCGCCGCCGTCACCGCATGGAACGCGCTGTTCGTCGCCGGACGCGCCAAGGCGGGCCAGACGGCTTTGTTCCTGGGTACGGGCGGGGTTTCCATCTGGGGCCTGCAACTGGCCAAGGCAGCCGGCATGCGCACCATCATCACCTCGTCCAGCGCGGACAAGCTGGCCCGCGCGCGCGAGCTGGGCGCGGACCTTACGATCAACTACCGTGAAACGCCGCAATGGCAGGACGAAGTACTGCGCCTGACCGGCGGCGAGGGCGCCCACGTGGTGGTGGAAGTCGGCGGCGAAGGCACGCTCGAACGTTCCGTCGCGGCCGCGCGCATGGGAGGCACCATTGCGGTCATCGGCGGCGTCAGCGGCTTCGCGGCCGTGCCGGTCGCGCCCTTGGCGTTGATCGCGGGCGTCAAGCGGCTGGAAGGCATCTTCGTCGGCAGCCGCAAGATGCTCGAGGACGTGGCGCGTTTCGTCGACGTGGCGCGCATCGCGCCGGTCATCGACCGCGTCTACTCGTTTGCCGAAGCGCGCGAGGCGTTCGAGCACCTGGCGTCGGGCCGGCACTTCGGCAAGCTCGTCATCCGCGTCGCGGAGTAGGCGTCATCGGGGAAGGCGGGCGGCGATGGTAAGCTCGTGCTGCCCGCGCGGACTGGCCATCATCCGCGCGTCCCTTGAGGTATCCGACCCGCCATGACCCGCAAGCCCGATTCCCATCTCGAAGAAAAACTCGTCGCCAGCGAGGCGCCATACAACGGCGCCTTCCTGAAGATCCGCCGCGACACGGTCAGCCTGCCCAACGGCAACACGGCCACGCGCGAGTACGTGGTGCATCCGGGCGCGGTGGTGGTGATCCCGCTGCTGGACGATGGCCGGGTCCTGCTGGAGCGTCAGTTCCGTTATCCCATCGGACGCGTGATGACCGAGTTCCCGGCCGGCAAGCTGGATCCGGGCGAGGATCCGCTGGCCTGCGGCAAGCGCGAGCTGCTGGAGGAAACCGGCTATACCGCGGATCAGTGGGCGCATGCGGGAGCGCTGCACCTGGCCATCGCGTATTCCACCGAGATCATCCATATCTACTTCGCCCGCGGCCTGCGCGCCGGGCCTCGCCAATTGGACCAGGACGAATTCCTGGATGTGATCAGCGCGGATCCCGCCGAGCTGATCGAGGCTTGCGCCAAGGGCGAGGTCACCGACGCCAAGACGCTGACCTGCGTGCTGTGGATGCAGAACGTGCTGTCCGGCGCCTGGCAGCTGGACTGGCAGGACAACGCGGGCTGAAGCCCGGTCCGGAATCTGTCCAGACATGTCCGCATTTCCCGTTCTGGTGCAGCCCGCCGGCCTGCGCTTTGACGCGCCGGCCGATACCTCCGTGCTGCTGGCGGCGCAGGCGGCCGGCATCAAACTGCCCAGCTCGTGCCGTAACGGCACATGCCGCGCCTGCATGTGCCTGCTGCTGGAAGGCGAGATCTCGTACCGCATCGAGTGGCCGGGGCTGTCGCGCGACGAGAAGGAAGAAGGCTGGATCCTGCCCTGCGTGGCGCAGGCCGAGTCCGCCCTGGAAATCCAGGCGCCCCTGGCCGCGCCGATCGAGGTCGCGCCCGTTGCGCCACCGCGCCCGCTTACCGGGGCGCGGCGCTAGCGCCAGCAATCAGCGCCGCGGCGGCCATGGCGACGCCCATTCCCAGCGCCATGCCGGCCGCCATTCCGCCGAATGGCGCGACGCTCGCGGCCAGCGCAGCCGCCATGCCCCATTGAGCCCCTGCCAGCATGCCCAGCCCCATCGCCAGCGCGCAGGCCAGCCGCGCTGCCATGCGCGGCGCGCCCGGCAACGGCAGTAGCGCGGCAATCAGCATGGCTGCGCTGCTGGCGGGCATCAGGGCCGCATGGCGCCACGCTTGGTCCAGCAGCCCGCCGGACGCCCCGCACAGGCTGGCCAGCAGCGCGGCCGGCGTGCGCAGTGTGTCTGCCCACAGCCCCGCGGCCATGGCTGCGGTGCAGGCCAGCCACAGGACGGCGGCGTCGGAGGCCACGCGGACTGCATCGCCGGGCTTGCGCCTAGCCGCAGGCGTGGCAGGCGTGCGGCCGCGCGTCGTCGTAGCGGTCATGATGGCGTACCCAGTCGCCCAGGTTGAAGTGCGGGCCGTTCTCGTTGCGGCCCAGGGGCGCCAATTCCAGGTAGTTGTAGGCCCCGGCCAGCCTTTCCACGCCGCGCGAGAAGCTTGAATAGGTATGAAAGATCTCGCCGTCCGGGTCGCGGAAGAACGCGCTGGCGCCGGAGTTTTCCTCCATGCTGCCCTCGGCCTTGGGCACGGAGGCCAGCAGGTCGAAATTGAAGTCGCAGCCTTCGGACGAGTACCAGGGGAACTGCCAGCCCATGCGGCGCTTGAAGGCCTCCAGCTTGGCGTAGGGGGCTCGCGACACGGCGACCACCGTCACGTCATGCTGGCGCAGGTGGATGAGCGCGCTGTCCATGTGGTCGGCCAGGAACGAGCAGCCCACGCAGCCTTCCTCCCAGTCCGGGCCGAACATGAAGTGGTAGACGATGAGCTGGCTCCTGCCCTGGAACAGCGGGGCCAGGTCCACGGAGCCGGCCGCGCCCTGGAAGCGATAGGGCTTGTCCACTTTGACCCAGGGCAGGGCCATGCGCTCGCGGGCCAGCGCGTCCTGGGCACGAGTCAGTTCTTTTTCGCGGCGCAGCAGCGCCTCGCGCGCGATGTCCCATTGCGCTCGGGATACGACGGGGTGATCGGTCTGCATCGTGTGTCTCCTTGGAACGGGCCGGCAGGCCCGGGTAGGGCGAACGGCGGGGATTCAGGCCGGCTTCGCCAGATGGGCCGCCAACCGTTCCAGCGCGCCCAGCCAGCCATGCTGGTGGCTGTCGCGGGTGGCCTGGTCGACGAACGGGGTTTGCAGGAAGGCAAGCTCGGTGCCGCCGCCGGCAGGGGTGAATTCCAGGGTGATCAGCGAGACTTCCGCGGGCGTATCGCGCCAGGCCCAGGTAAACACCAGGCGGCGCTGCGGTTCGACTTCGCGGTAGTGGCCGCTGGCGTGGTGCTCCAGCCCGTCCTCGGTGGCGAATCCCACCTGATAGGCACCGCCCACGCGCACGTCGGTTTCCGCCCGCAGCACCTTGCGGGTTTCGGCGGGACCGAACCATCGCATCAGCGCTTGCGGGTCCGTCCAGGCGCGCCAGACGCGTTCGACGGGGGCGTCGAAGCGGCGTTTGAGGCGGAGTTCGATGGGGGCTGTTTCGCCTCGGGTGCTTCGTTTTTCCATGGGTGGACCTCTTCCTCGTGGTACAGGTAGCGCGCCAGCGAATCCAGCTGCCCGTTCCAGAACTTCTCGTAGCGGGCCAGCCAGTCGGATGCCGCCCGCATGGGTTCGGGCGATAGCGTGCAGTTCACGACGCGGCCGTCTTTGGCGCGGGCGATCAGGCCGGCGTCTTCCAGCACGCGCAGATGCTTCATGAAAGCGGGCAGGGACATGGCGTGCGGCCGGGCCAGCTCGCTGACCGAGGCCGCGCCTTGTTCCAGGTCGGCCAGCACCCGGCGCCGCGTGCCGTCTGCCAGGGCCGAAAAGATGCTGTCCAGCGTGTCGTCTTTAAACTTAACCATAGGGTTAAGTATTAAGCCGAAGCCGCGGGACTGTCAAGCAACAAAGTTGGCGCGAAAGGAATCAGGCGTGCTGGTGCATGGCCGACCGGTGCTTGGTGTCGCGCATGGTGGCGTACACCAGCAGCGACAGGAAGATGATGCCGGCGAGGTAGTAGTAGAACCACTCCTCGTGCCCCTGCTGTTTGAAGAACAGGGCAATGGCCGGCGCCGTGCCGCCGAAGATCGACACCGTCACGGCGTAGGGCACGGCCACGCCGGTGGCGCGGATGTTGGTGGGGAAGAGCTCCGCCTTCACCACCGCGTTGATGGAGGTGTAGCCGGCCGTGAACACCCAGGCGCCGCAGATCAGCAGGAAGGCCATGAAGGGCGAATGCGTATGCGACAGCGTCATCAGGATGGGCACCGTGAGCGCCGCGCCTGCCACGCCGAAGAACACCAGCAGCGGCTTGCGCCCGATCTTGTCGGACAGCGCGCCATACACCGGCTGCAGGATCAGCGCGAAGATCAGCGACCCGGCGATGATGTAGGTCGTGACGATGTCGGAGAAGCCCGAGGTCTGCCGCACGAAGGTCTGCATGTAGGTGGTGAAGGTATAGAACGCGGCGGTGCCGCCCGCGGTCAGGCCCACCACGATCGCGACCTCGCGCGGATATTTCAGCAGGCCGCGCAGCGAACTGGTCTGCGGCTTGGGTGCTTTCTGCGCCTCCTTGTAGGAATCCGTCTCGGGCATGTCGCGCCGCATCAGGGCCGTGATGATGGCCAGCATGGCGCCGATCACGAAGGGGATGCGCCAGCCCCATTCCACCAGCTGCTCGTGGGTCAGGAACACGTTCTGCAACAGCAGCAGCACCAGGATGGCGCAGAGCTGGCCGCCGATCAGCGTGACGTACTGGAAGCTGGAATAGAAGCCGCGATGCTCGGGGTCCGCGATCTCGGTCAGGTAGGTGGCGCTGGCGCCATACTCGCCGCCCAGGCTCAGCCCCTCGATCACGCGCGCCAGGGCCAGCAGCGCGGGCGCGGCCAGGCCGATGGTGGCATAGGTGGGCGTGACCGCGATGATCAGCGAGCCCACGCACATCATCCCCACCGACACCATCAGCGACAGGCGCCGCCCATGGCGGTCGGCCAGATGGCCGAACAGCCAGCCGCCGAGCGGGCGCACGATGAAGCCGGCCGCGAACAGCGTGGCCGCGTTCAGTTGCTGGACGACCGGGTCGTGGGACGGGAAAAACGCGGGGGCGAAGTACAGGGCGAAAGCGGTATAGGCGTAGAAGTCATACCATTCCACCAGATTGCCCATGGAGCCGATGAAGATCGCCTTGATGCGGCGCTTCGCGTCGGGGATGTCGAGATACGCTTGTGTCATATCCATCCTTCGGGTGCGTTTGTCGGGGGACGCCGGACACGCGATCGCGGGTGGGCCGCGAATGGAACATGCATTGCGTTATGTTGCGCCTGCGCGCGCGGAAATGCACGCGTATCAATACCGCTTCTTGTTCAGCTTTTTGTCAGGCCTGGCCGCGCCGGCTCACTTGCCGCGTGGCTTGATGACTTCGCAAGGCGCGGCGCCTTCCGCCGCCTGGGCCTCGTCGCCCAGCAGCGCCTGCGTGCCGCAGACCGAGCCGAACATGCCTTTGCTGTTGTGGCCGATGCCGGCCACTTCGAAGGCGCGCCGGTGCAGCGTCACGGGTTTGGCGCCGCGGGCGGCCAGCACGTGTTCGTATTGTGCGTAGCCTGTGCCGCGGGCCAGCCGGGTCGCGCCCTGGGCTTCCGCGCCGCAGGTCTTGTCCAGCAGGCGGTCTTCGGGATTGTTGTCGGCGCCGCCCAGCAGATAGGTGACGTCGCGCGCGGCGTAGCGCACGAAGAGCTTGGATTCGTCGGTCTCGCGCGAGTACGCGGGCAGCTTGTCCGGGCCGTACTTGTACTGGTTGTAGGTGGGGCAGATGCCGCGCTCGTAGGGCGCATAGCCCTTGCCGTCGGCGCGGGGGCGCTCGTTGCTCAGGTACAGGTAGGACGAAGGATTGGCGACGACGTAGCGCAGCGCCAGCCCGTCGCGCCGCAGCGGGCCGTCGATGTTGTTCAGCACCGCGTAGCGTTGTACCAACTGCCCGCCGGCCGAGTGGCCGGCCAGCACGATGCCGGCCAGCGAGGCCAGGCGCTTGCGGTCGTCCAGGCTGCGCAGCAGGTCGTCCAGCACCTGGAACGAGCTGACGGGCGCGGGGCGTCCCGCGGCCTGCACGCTGTCTTCCCCGTCTTCCCAGCTGGCCTTGCGCCAGGCCGCCATGCCGCCGAAACCCGAATCGATGGAGCCCGAGAAGCGCGGCGCCAGGATCAGGGTGTCGCGGGCCCGCTCGGGGTTGTGCGCCAGCAGCGCGGCGACAGATTCGTAATAGCGGTCGGCGTCGCGCTTGACGCCGTGGATCACGACCACGACCTGCTTGATGTTGCGCAGGTCGTCCTTGGCCAGGTCGCGGTTGGCGTAGACCGGCATCTTGTAGCGGTGGCCGGGCTTGCCCAGTTCCACGGACTGCCAGCGCAAGGGCGCCGCGCGCTTGGGCGCGGGCGCGGTTTCGCTGTAGTCGTAAGGGTCGGGCAGGGGCGTCTGCGCGCGCGCGGCCAGCGGCGCGAGCGCCGCCAGGGCGAACAGCGCGGCCAGGCCGCGCATGCGGTCCGGCCGCGCTACAAGCAAGGGGAGGATGGGTGCGCGGCGCATGGCGCGGCGGAAATTCAGCAGCTCTCTTGGCCCAGCAACTGCTTGAGCGCGGGCAGGTCCAGGATGCGGACCTCGCGCTGGTTGATCTTGATGAGGCCGTCGCGCGCAAAGCGCGAGAACAGCCGGCTGACCGTTTCCAGGGTCAGGCCGAGGTAGTTGCCGATTTCCTCGCGGCTCATGCGCAGCACGAATTCGGTGGAGGAATAGCCCAGCGAAGCGTAGCGCTGCGACAAGTTCAGCAGGAACGCGGCCAGGCGCTGCTCGGAGCGCATGGAGCCCAGCGATGCCAGCATCTGGTGCGAGCGGTTGATTTCGCGGCTCATCAGGCGGCGGAATTGCTGCTGCAGCGAGGGCAGGTGGGCCGCGACCCGGTCGATGTCGGCCAGGCGGATGACGCAGACCTCGGAATCTTCCAGCGCCACGGCGGTCGAGACGTGCTTGCCGTCCAGCATGCCGTCCATGCCGACGATTTCGCCGGGCAGATGAAAGCCGGTGACCTGGATCTGGCCGGTCGCGTCTTCCAGCTGCGTCTTGAGGCTGCCGAAGCGCACGCTGTAGACCGCGTCCAGCGGGTGATTCAGCGAATAGAGCGGCTTGCCTTTTTCAAGGCGCACGCGTTCCCTGACCAGTTCGTCCAGCTTTTCCACTTCCGCGGCTGCCATGCCCACGGGCACGCACACATGCCCCAGCATGCATGTGGAGCAATGGGCGGCATCAGGGGCAACGGGGACCCGTTTTTGCATACGATGACCTCTATAGTGCCCATTGCGCGGACGGATGCCGGCATGGGTATAAAGCTTAAGACAAGCTGTATTGTAGTCCGTTGTTACTACGGGCGTCTTACGGGGCGTCCGATAGGGGGCGCGCAAGGCGGTAAGCGACCCAGTCGTCGGCGGCTATATCGACCGCCGCGCCGCGCAGGGCCGGGTCTATCGGGTAGTACTGGCAGCGCAGTTCCGGGGCTTGCGCGGGCGGTTCCAGGCGCGCCACGATCTCGCGCCGCACGAAGCAGCAGGGCTTGCCGGATTCGTACTCCTCGATCTCGTCCATCAGCGCCACCAGGGCGGGCTCCACCTGGAAAACGTCGCCGCGCACGCGCCGGCCGTCGTCCACCGGGATCAGGCCGGGCCAGTCGCCGAAGTCCACCAGGCGGCCCGGCACGCTGGCCGGACCGACATGGCGGGCCGCCGGCAGGCCGCGCCGGGCGGCGGCTTGAGCCAGGTCATTGATTTCGCCCGCGCGTAGGGTGCCGTAGACAAAAACGTATATGCTCATAGGTCAGGTTGTTGCTGCACGTCGAAAAAACCATGGCGCGGGCAGGGTGTTGAAATTCTCGCATCTGGCCGCATATTCAGGATATCGAGCCAGCCGGCACGTATCGGTCAGGCTCCCCAACAAGCCAAACGACCATTATGCGATTCGACAAACTGACTACCAAGTTCCAGCAAGCCCTGGCCGACGCTCAGAGTCTGGCCGCCCGCAACGACCATCCCTACATCGAGCCCATCCACGTGCTCTCCGCCTTGCTGTCGGATTCCGACAGCGGCGCGGGCAGCCTGCTGGCGCGCGCCGGCGTGGCCGTCAACCGGGTGCAGTCGGCCCTCGACAGCGCCCTGAAGTCCCTGCCGCAGGTGCAGGGCGACGACAACGTCCAGGTCGGCCGCGACCTGCAGGCGGTGCTGACCCGCACCGACAAGGAAGCCGCGCGCCGTGGCGACACCTATATTGCCAGCGAACTGTTCCTGCTGGCGCTGGCGGACGACAAGGGCGACGCCGGCCGCATCCTGCGCGACGCGGGCCTGCAGAAAAAGGCCCTGGAGGCCGCGATCGACGCCGTGCGCGGCGGCGAGAACGTCTCCGGCGCGGAAGGCGAATCCAACCGCGAAGCCCTGTCCAAGTACACCATGGACCTGACCGAGCGCGCCCGCCAAGGCAAGCTCGACCCGGTGATCGGCCGCGACGACGAAATCCGCCGCACCATCCAGATCCTGCAGCGCCGCACCAAGAACAACCCCGTGCTGATCGGCGAACCCGGCGTGGGCAAGACCGCCATCGTCGAAGGCCTGGCGCAGCGCATCGTCAATGACGAAGTTCCCGAAACGCTGCGCGGCAAGCGTGTGCTGTCGCTGGATCTGGCCGCGCTGCTGGCCGGCGCGAAGTTCCGCGGCGAATTCGAAGAACGCCTGAAGGCCGTGCTGAAAGAGCTGTCGCTGGACGACGGCAGCAACATCGTCTTCATCGACGAACTCCACACCATGGTGGGCGCGGGCAAGGCCGAAGGCGCGATGGACGCGGGCAACATGCTCAAGCCCGCGCTGGCGCGCGGCGAGCTGCACTGCATCGGCGCGACCACGCTGGACGAATACCGCAAGTACATCGAGAAGGACGCGGCGCTGGAGCGTCGCTTCCAGAAGGTGCTGGTCGACGAGCCCGACGTGGAATCCACCATCGCCATCCTGCGCGGTCTGCAGGAGCGCTATGAAATCCACCACGGCGTCGAGATCACCGACCCGGCCATCGTGGCCGCGGCCGAGCTCTCGCACCGCTACATCACCGACCGCTTCCTGCCTGACAAGGCCATCGACCTGATCGACGAGGCCGGCGCGCGCATCCGCATGGAAATCGATTCCAAGCCGGAAGTGATGGACAAGCTGGACCGCCGCATCATCCAGCTCAAGATCGAGCGCGAAGCCGTCAAGAAGGAATCCGACGACGCTTCCAAGCGCCGCCTGGGCGTGATCGAGGACGAACTCGAAAAGCTGCAACGCGAGTACAACGACTTCGAGGAAATCTGGAAGGCCGAGAAAGCGGCGGTGCAGGGCACGCAGGCCATCAAGGAAGAAATCGACAGCGTGCGCGCCGAAATGGCGGAACTGCAGCGCAAGGGCCAGTTCGACAAGCTGGCCGAGCTGCAGTACGGCAAGCTGCCGGACCTGGAAGCGCGCCTGAAGGCGGCCGAAGTGGGCGCCGCGGAAGCGGCCGAGGAAGCCGAGGGCGGCGAAGGGCGTCCGCGCCTGTTGCGCACCCGTGTCGGCGCCGAGGAAATCGCCGAGGTCGTGTCGCGCGCCACCGGAATTCCGGTGTCCAAGATGATGCAGGGCGAACGTGAGAAGCTGCTGCACATGGAGGAATACCTGCATAAGCGCGTGGTGGGCCAGGACGAGGCCGTACGCCTGGTGTCCGACGCCATCCGGCGTTCGCGCGCCGGCCTGGCGGACCCGTCGCGCCCCTACGGCTCCTTCCTGTTCCTGGGCCCCACGGGCGTGGGCAAGACCGAGCTGACACGTGCGCTGGCCGAGTTCCTGTTCGATTCCGAAGAGCACATGATCCGCATCGACATGAGCGAATTCATGGAGAAGCACTCGGTGGCCCGCCTGATCGGCGCGCCGCCGGGATACGTGGGCTACGAAGAAGGCGGCTACCTGACCGAAGCCGTGCGCCGCAAGCCGTACAGCGTGGTGCTGCTGGATGAAGTCGAAAAGGCCCATCCGGACGTCTTCAACGTGTTGTTGCAGGTGCTGGACGACGGCCGCCTGACCGACGGCCAGGGCCGCACGGTGGACTTCCGCAACACGGTGATCGTGATGACGTCCAACCTGGGTTCGCACCATATCCAGAGCCTGGCCGGCAAGCCTTACGAAGTGGTCAAGGAAGTGGTGTGGGACGAGCTCAAGCAGACCCTGCGCCCCGAATTCCTGAACCGTATCGACGAAGTGGTCGTGTTCCATGGCCTGGAAGCGCAGCACATCGAGTCGATCGCCCGCATCCAGCTGCGCCGCCTGGGCGAGCGCCTGGAAAAGCAGGAGATGCGCCTCGAAGTGAGCGAACCCGCGTTGGCGGAACTGGCCCGCTCCGGCTTCGATCCGGTGTTCGGCGCGCGCCCCTTGAAGCGCGCAATCCAGCAGCAGATCGAAAACCCGGTGGCGCGCCTGATCCTGGAAGGCCGCTTCGGCCCGCGCGACGTGGTGCCGGTGGACTGGCAGGACGGGCAGTTCGTCTTTACGCGGACCTTGCAGTAAACGGGTCTGGCGCGGCGAGATCCCGGCCGCGCATGAAAACAACCCCCGGAAGCTGGACTGACGTCCAGTTTCCGGGGGTTTTTTACATGCGTCTTCAGCTTGCGTCGGCGTAGTCCTTGCGTTGCGCCGCCATCTGCCTGCCCAGCGTCTGCAGCGCCCGCAGCACCACGGCCATGCCGCGGCGGGTGTCCTCATCGCGCATCAGGCCGATGAGGCCGGTCAGGCTCGGAGGGCGCGCTTCCTGCAATGTGCGCGTGTGGGCATCGCGCAGCGTATTGGCGGCGGTCCAGGCGGCGCTGCTGGCCTGTTCCGACAGCAGCGCCAGCTTTTCCACCATGGACTGATCCAGCAGATCCACCAGATCGGACGCCAGCGACAGCAGGTCGGCGATGTTGTCCAGCCGTCCCGCTTCGGCCAGCAGGCCCAGCCTGTCGGCCAGCGCGCGTGCGCCCGGCCCGCCGCCCAGGAACGGAGCGGCCGCGTCGGCGGCCTGCGTGGCGCTTGCTTCGTGCGGCGCGTTCATAGCATTCCCCTTGCGACGGCCCAGTACAGGCCGCGGTTGAACCCGTGGCGCAGCAGGCCGCCGAGTTTGGTGGGCGGCGTGGGCAGCACGTCATGGGTGTAGTCGTACCAGAGCGGCATGCCGGCGTTCAGCCCCATCTGGGCCACCGCCTGCACCCGGCCGTCATAGGCGCTGCACGGTTGGCCCAGCCGGATCTCGCCGGCGATGTTGTTGGCGATGACCGGCGCCTGGTTATGGCAGGAGCCGCCCGCCTTGCTGACCGGCAGGTCGACGGTGTCGCCGATGACGTAGACATTCTGCAGCCCGTAGACCTGCAGCGTCTCATGGTCGGTCGGCAGCCAGCCTTCGTTGTTTTCGGCTTGCGACACGCCGGACTCCAGCACGACATCCACCGCGCGTATCGGCGGCGTGGCCATGAGGATGTCGAAGGGCTGTTCGCCGCCTTCCTCCGAGTAGGCGATGCGCCGGTCGGGATCGACCCGCGACAAGGTGAAGCCGCGTTGAAACTGTATGCCCTTCTGCTCGAAGATGGCGGGTAGCACTTCGCAGGTTGGCCGCTGCAGGAACAGGCAATTGCGAAGCAGCTGCGAGGTGGTGGGGTAGGTGTAGATGATCTCCACCTTGTCGCGCACGCCGCGCCGCCGCAGGTAGTCGTCCAGCATCAGCGTGGTTTCGATCGGCGCGATGCCGCACTGGTGCGGGACGTTGGGCGTCTTGGGGAAGGTGACGCTGATGAATACCCGCCCGCGCTCGATGCGCGACAGGCGGTCCGCCAACTGCCTGGCGGGCGCGTATTGGTAGAAGTGGTCTCCGGCCTCCTTCAGGCCTTCGATGCGTTCGGGCGAGGGTACGCAGCCGGTGGCGATGACCAGATAGTCATAGCCGTAGCGCTTGCCGCCCTGCGTGGCGACCTCTTGGCGGTCGAAGTGGAACCGCGTGACCTTGTCGACGCGGAATTCGATCTCGGGGCGAAGCAGGGAACGTTCCGGCCGTTTCAGTTCCTCTTGGAAGAAGAGGTTGAAGGCCACGTACATGAACGCCGGTTTGTAGTAGTGATCCGGCGTGTCCGACAGCAGCGTGATGGAGACTTCACCGCGGCTGATTTCGGGGTACAGCTTTCCGGCGAGCTGATTGGCGAGCATGGTGCCGCCTACGCCGCCGCCTACGACAACAATACGCTTGTTCATAAACCACCTCTTATGGAGAGATTCTGAGGGCAAGTGCAATGCGTCTGTGTGTGTAACAACTGTTGTCGGCGGCGTCAACCTTTCAATCGATTTTCAGATTCGAATCGGCCGCGTAGACGCGTCCCGCGTCCACGCGCAGCGGTTGCGGATCGAGCGCCGCGCCCTGGCAGGGGCCTTCGATGCACAGCCCGTCCTCGAAGCGGAACAGGGCCGAATGATGCGCGCACATCAATACCTGGGCTTCGTAGGTCAGGACCGCGCCGTCGGCCGCGTTGAGCGTCACCGAGAAGTGGGGGCAGCGGTTGACGTAGCCCCAGACCGTCTGGCCCCGCCGCAGCAGGACCACCGGCTGCGCGCCCATCTCCGCCGTCAGCGAGCCGCCATCCGGAATGTCTTCGACCCGGCACAGCGCCGCCCCGGCGGCGTGCTCAAGCGCGGGGCAGCACGAAGTCATAACGTCCCTCGTGGAAGTCCGACCCGAAGCCGTAGCGCTTGCCCAGCGCGGAATCCGCAGCTTGCGGGCGGTATTGCAGCACCAGCGAGGGCTTCACGCCGAACACCGCGTCCGACGCGAGATACGGATCGCCGGCGTTGAACAGATGGGTTACCAGCCGCTGGTGCCCAGGCGCATCGATCATGAAGTGCAGATGCGCCGGCCGGAAGATGTGCCGGCCGGTCGCCGCCATCATGCGGCCGACGGGACCGTCGCCCGGGATCGGATAGGACACCGGCAGGATGGTGCGGATCGCGAAACTGCCGTCTTCGCCGCTGCGGTAGCGGCCGCGCAGATTGCCCTGCGGCTGGTCCAGGTCCTGGCCCGAATACATGCCGTTGGCGGCCGTCTGCCACACGTCGAGCACGGCGCCCGCCAGCGGCCGGCCTTCGGTGTCGCGCACATGACCATGCACCAGCGCGGGCTCGCCTGGCGTCTGCGCCATGTCCTCGCCCGCCGCGCGCTCGGGCATGCCGGCCATGTAGAAGGGGCCGAACACCGTGCTCTCGGTGGCCTGGCCCGGCTTGCGGTGGTTGATGGCGTCCACCAGCATCGATACGCCCAGCGTGTCGGACAGCAGGATGAATTCCTGCCGCACCGCGCCGTCACAGATCTGGCCGGTCTCGGTCAGGAACCGGATCGCGGACATCCATTCGGCCTCGGTGGGCTCGACGTCGGCAACGAAGGCGTGCAGATGCCGCACCAGGGACTGCATCAGCTGACGCAGCCTGGGATCCGGCGTCTGGGCGAAGGCGGCGGCGACCGTGTCGGTCAGGGCGGTTTCGGCGTTCGGCATGGCAGGGTTCATGGCGGCTCCTCAGCGCTTGAAATGCGGCGGCACGGCGGCGTCCACATTGACCCACACGGACCTTGCCTCAGTGTAGTCATGCATGGCCTCGAAGCCCATTTCGCGTCCGTAGCCGGACTGGCCCACGCCGCCGAACGGACTGCCGGGATTGACCCGCTTGTAGCAGTTGATCCAGCACATGCCGGCGTGGATGGCGCCTGCCATTTTGTGGGCGCGGGCCAGGTCGCGCGTCCACAGGCCGCTGCCCAGGCCGTAATCGGTGGCGTTGGCGATGGCCAGCGCTTCCTCGTCGCTGCCAAAGCGCAGCACGGTGACGAAAGGGCCGAAGACTTCTTCCTGCGCGACGCGGTCCTGGGGCCGGGCTTCGACGATGGTGGGCGCGACGTAGTAGCCGCGGGCCAGTTCGCCGCCGGGCGCCTGGCCGCCGGCCAGCAGGCGCGCGCCCTGTTCGGCGGCAATGCCCACGTAGGACAGGACCTTGTCGCGATGCTGCGCCGAGGTCAGCGGACCCATTTCGGTATCGGGCGAACGCGGGTCGCCCAGGCGGATGGAATTCGCCAGCGCCGTGAAGCGCTCCAGAAAGGCATCGGCGATCTTGTCGTGCAGCATCAGGCGCGAACCTGCGATGCAGGCCTGGCCCTGGTTGTGGAAGATGGCCCAGGCCGCGCCGTTGATGGCGGCGTCGAGGTTGGCGTCGTCGAACACGATATTGGCGCCCTTGCCGCCGAGTTCCAGCTGTACCCGCTTGAGGTTGCCCTGGGACGCCTGCACGATGCGGCGGCCGGTGGCAGTCGATCCCGTGAAGGCGATCTTGCCCACACCGGGATGCTCGGCCAGGCGTTGGCCTGCGGTGTGGCCGTAGCCGGGGACCATGTTGACCACGCCTTCGGGAAAGCCCGCCTGGGCCATCAGTTCTGCGATGCGCAGGGTCGACAGCGGGGTGAGTTCGGACGGCTTGAGCACCACCGTATTGCCAGCGGCCAGCGCCGGGCCCAGCTTCCAGCTGGTGAACATCAGCGGGAAGTTCCACGGCACGATCTGGCCGACCACGCCGATGGGCGCGCGCTGCACGTAGTTGAGGAAGCCCGCTTCCACCGGAATGACGCTGCCTTGCAGTTTGTCGGCCATGCCGCCGAAGTAACGGAAGCAGCCGGCGGTGCGCGGCACGTCCAGGCCGCGCGTGTCGCGTATCGGATGGCCGGTGTCCAGCGTTTCCAGCTGCGCCAGTTCTTCCGCGTTGGCTTCGATCAGGTCGGCCAGCTTGAGCAGCAGGCGCCCGCGTTCGGCCGCCGCCATGCGCGACCAGGCGGGAAAGGCGCGTTGCGCGGCCGCGACCGCGCGGTCCACGTCTTCGGCTTCGGCCGCGGCGATGGCAGTGATGAGGGTTCCGTCGTGCGGGTTGAGCACGTCTATCGTGCCGCCGGCGGCTGCGTCCACGAAACGGCCGTCGATAAAGAGTTTGTTCTGCATGGCTCTGGATACGTGATGGGTGGAAGGAGGCGGATTCAGAACTCGACGGGGTAGGGCGCGAGTTCGCCGCTTTCGTAGCGCTGGGGCAGATCGGGGGTGGCGTTCTCCCAGACCAGCAGCATCGAGCGCTTGGTCGAATAACCCTGATGGCGGATGTCGGCGGGCATGGCGCAGATGTCTCCTGCGCGCATGGTGACGCGGGCGCGCGGCGCGCCGGTGTCCTTGTCGCCGATGTCCCAGACGATTTCGTCGGACAGTTGCAGGAACCATTCGACGCGGTCATTGCCATGGAACACCGGCAGGATGAACTCCTCGGTGGTGGGGCAGAACAGGCTGGCGCCGCAGACGGAGGTGACAGAGGGGTTCCAGGTCACGTCCGAGCGCGACAGGTACTTGAACAGGCTGAACGCGTGCAGCGCGCCTTCGTAGCCCGGTTCGGCCTGGATCTGCGGCTCATCCTGGGTCACGTCGGCGAAGGCGCGGTTGACCGGCAGGTCGTCGCGCAGCGGCGAGTCTTCCGGCAGGCCGGGCATGCGGCGCGTGGCGATGCGCGAACGCTCGATGGCGGCGATGTTGTCGCCGTGCTTGCGGCCGAAGGCGGAGCCGGTTTCCTCGGGCGCGGCGAACGGATCGAAGCCTTCGTTGGTCCAGTCGTGCAGCATGGCCTTGAAGGTGGCCATGATGAGCGGCGTGTCGAAGGTTTCCGTGTAGTCCACGCCCGCGGCCTTCATGACGCCGTTGAACGAGCCGGCGTAGACGTCCACCTTGCCGTAGTGGTTGCGCGTGCCGAACACGTGGTCGAAGTTGACCCAGCCGTAGAAGAAGCCCCAGGCCACGTCGCGCATCAGCGCGCGCAGGAAAGCGTCGGCCGCGATGGCGTGGGTGCGCGTCTGGCCCTTGGAAGGCCAGTGCACCTTGACGAAGTATTCGTCACGGGTGAAGGTGAACGCGCCGAGATCGAAGCGCTTGTAGCCGGTGACGGCGTCGGCGGGCCCAGCCACGACTTTGCCGGCGGCGAAGGAAGAGGCGGGAGCGGGGGTGTCCAGCATGGCCATATCGGTACTCCAGAAAAGGAAAAAGGGGGGCGGCTTACTGCAGACAGATGTCCGCCCACTTCTCGACGGACAATTCGCCGGCGCGGGTCTGGATCAGCAGCACGCCCGGATACGGTGCGGTGAAGCGGTAGGCGCAGCCGGCGGGCAATAGGCATTGGTGTCCGCGGCCCAGCAGCACGCGGCCCATGGGCTTGCCGGCGGGGGCCGTCCCCGCCAGCACCGTGCCGTCAGCGGCGGGGGGCGGCTGGTCCAGCGCCAGGAATTCGACCTGGGCCTGGCCGTCCATCAGGATCGCGAACTCGTCGTGGCTGCAGGCGTACCAAGGCGATACGCCTTCGGCGCGCAGCGTTTCGATGACGTATTCCAGGTTCTTGCCGACGACGACCTTTTCGTAGGGCGCCGAGTTCGCGGCCACCTCGAAAATGTTGGAAAAGACGTAATGGCGCGGCGAGCCTTGTGTGATCTCGATCGAGCCCTTGCGGTAATCCTTGAGCGAGCCGAAGACGGTGGTCGGTGTTGCGGTGTTCATGGTGCCTCCTGTGTCGGGTACTGCTGCCCGCGCGGCGGAAAGGGCGCGGACGGGGGAAAGGGGCGGGCGTCTCAGTCCACCTTGAGATTGATCTTGCGGATGACGCCGGTCCATTTGGCGGCGTCCTCGCGCAAGCGCAGCGCAGTGGCGTCGGGCGATTCGGGCTGCGGATCGAGGTCGTTGCCTTGCAGCTTCTGCTTCACCTCCGGAAGCGCCAGGGCGCGCGCCACCTCCGCATTCATGCGTTGCACGATGGCGGCCGGCGTGCCTTTGGGCGCGAACAGCATTTCGCGGAAGGTGGCGTCGTAGCCGGCCACGCCGGCCTGCTGCATGGTCGGCACGTCCGGCGCCTGGACCGAGCGCGCGCTGCCCGACACCGCCAGCCCGTAGAGCTTGCCGGCCGCAACGTAGGGCGCGACCACCGGCGAGGCCAGATAACCGCAGGGCACCTGGCCGGCCAGCACGTCCTGCGTGGCGGGCGACGGCCCCTTGTAGGGGACGTGCAGGATGTCCAGGCCGGCGCCCGACAGATAGAGCTCCATCGCCAGATGGCCAGGCACGCCCTGGCCGCCGGAGGCATAGCTGAGGGCGCCGGGCGTCTTCTTGGCTTGCGCGTCCAGCTGCGCCAGCGTGCTCAGGCCCGAGGCGGCCGAGCACACCAGCATCTGGTTGAAGTTCGCCAGCGCGACCACCGGCGTCAGGTCGTCGGCCTTGAAATTCAGCTTGCGGTAGATGGCGGGGTTGATGGTGACGACGGTGTCGGGCGCTTCGAGGAAGGTGTAGCCGTCGGCAGGCGCACGGACCACCGCTTCGGCGCCGATGTTGCCGCCCGCGCCGGGGCGGTTCTCGACGATGACCGGCTGCTTGAGCGACTGCCCCACGGCGTCGGCCACGATGCGCGCGGCGGTGTCGCCCGGCGATCCCGCAGGGAAGGCGACCACGATGCGGATGGCGCGCGTGGGCCACTCCTCCTGCGCCTGGACGTGCGACGCCGTGCTGGCGGCCATACAGGCTGCCAGCGCAAGTAATTGCGATTTCATGCTGTCTCCTGAGTTTATTTTTTCAGGCGCCCTGGTCCGGGCGCGCTGCGCTACCACCTGCCGATATGGATGCCGACCGAGTCCTCCTTGCGTGTCCATCCCGTCATGGCGGCGTGGCTGACGGTGGGGTGGATCCTGCGGTTGCGCAGCCAGTCGAACAGCATGGCCTGGTAGCGTTCCCGCACGGACGCGTGCGCGGGATCCGCGCCCAGGTCGTCGTACTCGTCCGGGTCGGCGCGCAAATCGAACAGCTGCGGACGCAGGCCTTCGAAATGGACGTACTTCCAATCGTGGTCGCGCACCATGATGGTGTGGCAGCCGTCGGCGGGACGGCCCAGCGGTTCGCGCACGAAGTCGCGGAACGCGTAGTTGTTTTCCGAGAACACGGCGCGGCGCCAGTCGGAGGGTTCCTCGCCGCGCAGCAGCGGCAGCAGGGAACGGCCTTCGAGGATGTGGTCGGGGATCTCGGCGCCCAGCGCGTCCAGGATGGTGGGCACCAGGTCGATCGCTTCCACCAGCCGCGATTCCACCACGCCGCGGCGCGCGCCGTCGCCGGGCAGACGCACGATCAGCGGCACCTTGGCCACGCAATCGTGAAACAGTTCCTTCTCGCCCAGGTAGTGGTCGCCCAGGTAGTCGCCATGGTCGCTGCAGAAGATGACCATGGTGTCCTGGTCGCGGCCGCTGCGCCGCAGGTAGTCGAACAGCACGCCCAATTGGTCGTCGACCTGCTTGATGAGGCCCATGTAGGTAGGTATCACGGTCTCGCGCACCTGGTCGCAGGAAAAGTTCCTGCTGACCTCGGCCTGGCGAAAGCCCTGCAGCACGGGATGCGCGTTTTCGAGTTCGCGCGCCGCGCGTTTGGCGGGTTGCATGTCGTCGGCCGAGTACATGGCGTGGTATGGCGCGGGTGCGACATAGGGCCAGTGCGGCTTGATGTAGGACAGATGCAGCACCCAGGGCTGCTCGCCGCTTTGCTCCATGAATTCGATCGCGCGCCGCGTCATGTAGGGCGTTTCGGAGTCGGCTTGCGCGACGCGCGCCGGCAGGCCGGCATAGCGCATGTTCCAGCCGGACAGGATCTCGCCGTTGGCGCCCAGCGCCGAGTTGGCGTGGTCGTGCCAGGGATTGGCGCCGTCGTAGCCTTGCTTGCGCAGGTATTGCGTGTAGTGGTGCGATTCGTCGCTGAAGCCCGGCGGCCAGATGCCGTCGTCGCGGTCGTAGGGCTCGAAGCCGCCTTGCGCGGCCAGCAGGCCGCTGGCGCTTGCCGGATCTATGCCCAGGCGCCGCATGCCGGACCTGTCGGCCTCCACGTGGGTCTTGCCCGCCACCGCCACGCGCACGCCCAGGGGGCGCAGGTAGTCGCCCAGCGTCATTTCGCTGACAGGCATGGGGACGAAGTTCCACACCGCACCGTGGCTGGTGACATAGCGGCCGGTGTAATAGGACATGCGCGACGGCCCGCAGACCGGGCCCTGCACGAAGGCATTGTCGAAACGCATGCCTTCGGCGGCCAGACGATCGATATTGGGGGTGCGCAGGCGCGGGTGCCCATAGCAGGACAGGTAGTCCCAGCGCAATTGGTCGCACATGATCCAGAGCACATTGCGTACAGCCTGTCCGCTCATTCCCGCCTCTCTTCCCGTTCCGCCAGCCACCGCAGCTTGCGTTAGACGCCACGATATTTCGCGGGGGGTGGGCGGCTCAAGCAGGTTTTGCTAGAGTTTCACTGAGTGAAATTTCCGGTTGTGCTGAAAGAGGGGGCGCAATGAGCCGTTGGACGCCGAAGGTAAAGACCATAGATGCGCTGGAGCGCGGCCTGATCGTGCTGGACGAGGTGCGCGCCACGCAGGGCGCAAGCCTGCAGGAGCTGCATGTGCGCACCGGCTACGCCAAGGCCACGCTGCTGCGCATCCTGGCGACGCTGCAACTGCGCGGACTGATCTGGCGGCGGATCGCGGACGACTATTTTTGCCCCGCCAGCTCGCTCAACGAGCCCAGCCGGCGCGCGCGCGTGCTGGATCTGCTGGGCCAGTGCGCGGCGCCGGAGCTGGACCGGCTGCAGGCCCAGGTGTTGTGGCCGTCGGACCTGACGGTGCGCCGCGGCACCGCCATGATCGTGCGCGAAACCAACCGCAGCCAGTCGTACTTCACCATCCGCCGCGACAACATCGGCTTCCAGATCAACATGCTGCGCTCCGCGGTGGGGCGCGCGTATCTGGCGTTCTGCGCCGACAAAGAGCGCGATTCGATCCTGGCCGCGCTGCGCCGCAGCCGCCGCGAGGGCGACGCGCTGGCCCACGATTGCGCCGCCGTGGAGAAAATGCTGGAGCAGACACGCCGCCAAGGCTACGGCCTGCGCGAGCAGCGCTTTGGCGGCGACTACGACAAGACCCGCAAGGATCAGAACGACAGGCTGGAGGCCATCGCCCTGCCTATCCTGGCCGCGCCGGGGCGGCTCTACGGCTGCGTCAACATCGTGTGGATCCAGGGCGTACGCACGGCCGGGCAGATGGTGGAGCAGTGCCTGGAGCCGCTGTGCCGCACGGCGCGCGCCATCTCCGCCGGGATGAACCGGCGCGATTGAAGCCGTTCAGGCCTTGGCGGCCTTCGCCTCTGCGCGCGCCTGCGCGATGATGGCGCGGGCGGTCCAGCGCGCCACGTCCGTGAGTTCGGCCAGCTCCAGCTTCCAGATGTCCTTCAACACCAGGAACACCTCGGTGCCATAGACCAGCGACAGGGCCTGGGCCACGCGGTCCTGCTGGGCCGGCGTCAGCTCGGGCGCCAGCGGCGCGATCGCGCGCCTGAGGATGTCGACGCGGTGGCCGCGCACCAGCCGGGGCTCCGTGGCCGCGCGTCCGGCGCTGGCCTCGGCATGTTGCTGCAGCGACACCATGATGGCGGCGCGCAGCGGCGCTTCGTGCGCTGCCAGGCGGGGGTAGGCGAAGCGCAGCAGTTCGTCGACGCGGTCGGCGGCGTCGGGCGCGGCAGAATCCCAGGCCAGGATGGGCCCGAGGCTCTCGTCCACCACGGCTGCGATCAGCGCGCTCTGGCTGGGAAAGTAGCGATAGGCGGTGGCGCGCGATACCTGCGCGTGTTCGGCCAGTTCGGCCACCGACGGCGTGATGCCCTGGGCCATCAGCCGCTGCGCCGCATCCAGCAGGATCTTGCGCATGCGCGCGCGCGGCCCGTGCGGCGGTTCGCCGCTGGCGGCGGCTTGCGGACTGGCCGGCGCGATCAGGCGCGCCGTGCCGGCCGCGGAGGGGGCGGGAGTTTGACGTGAGACAGGTGTCTCAGTATGATTCTTTCGTCTCATTTCTAGATTCTACAGGCCTCGCGGCCTCACATATCGAGGCGCGCACCGAGTGTAGCCGCCCGCGGAGGAGTCATGACGCATACGAATCGGCGGGTCTACGTGGCCGCCACCTATGACACCAAGGGCCAAGAGGCTGAGTACGTGATGGACCTGCTGCGCCGGGACGGACTGGATCCGGTGTCGGTGGACGTGTCCACTTCCGGCGCCGCCAGCGCGGCACAGGTGCAGGCCAGCGAGGTGGCCGCCAGCCATCCGGGCGGCGCCGGCGCGGTCTTCACCGGCGACCGTGGCACGGCCATCGCGGCCATGGCGCTGGCGTTCGAACGCTACGCGGCCGGCAACGCCGGGATAGGCGCGCTGCTGGGCCTGGGCGGCTCGGGCGGCACCGCGCTGATCACGCCCGCCATGCGCGCGCTGCCGATCGGCACGCCCAAGCTGATGGTGTCGACGATGGCCTCGGGCAATGTCGCGCCCTATGTCGGGCCCTCGGACATCGCCATGATGTATTCCGTGACCGACGTCGCGGGCCTGAACCGCATTTCCCGCCGGGTGCTGGCCAATGCCGCCGGCGCGATCGGCGGCGCCTTCAAACAGGCGGCGAGCGCCACGGCCGATGACGGCCGGCCCGCCGTGGGCATCACCATGTTCGGCGTCACCACCGCCTGCGTGCAGCAGGTGACGCCGCTGCTGGAGTCCCGCTACGACTGCCTGGTGTTCCATGCCACCGGCACGGGCGGGCAGTCGATGGAAAAGCTGCTGGACAGCCATCTGCTGGGCGGCGTGCTGGACCTGACCACCACCGAAGTCTGCGACTTCCTGTTTGGCGGCGTGCTGGCCTGCACCGAGGACCGCTTCGGCGCAGTGGCCCGCACCGGACTGCCTTACGTGGGCTCCTGCGGCGCGCTGGACATGGTGAATTTCGGCGCCATGGACACCGTTCCGGAACGCTACCGCGGCCGCAAGTTCTATCCGCACAATCCGCAGGTGACGCTGATGCGCACCACCGTGGAAGAAAACACCCGCCAGGGCGAGTGGATCGCCGCCAGGCTGAATCAATGCCAGGGTCCGGTGCGCTTCCTGATCCCGGAGGGCGGCGTCTCTGCGCTGGACGCGCCGGGACAGGCGTTCTGGGATCCGGAAGCCGACGCCGCGCTGTACGCGGCGCTGGAGGCGAATCTGGTGCAGACCGCCGACCGCCGCCTGGTGCGCGTGCCGTGCCATATCAACGACCCGCTCTTCGCCCAGACCGCGGTCGACCAGTTTCTTGAAATCGCTACACACTGAGGACCGCCGCCATGCCGCGCTTTGACCGCAACGAACTCCTGGACAAGTATCGCGCCATGGTGCGCTCGCGCACGCCCATCGTCGGCGGCGGCGCGGGCACCGGCTTGTCGGCCAAGTGCGAGGAAGCGGGCGGCATCGACCTGATCGTGATCTATAACTCGGGCCGCTACCGCATGGCGGGGCGCGGGTCGCTGGCGGGGCTTCTGGCTTATGGCAACGCCAACGAGATCGTGGTGGACATGGGGCGCGAAGTCCTGCCGGTGGTGAAGAAGACGCCGGTGCTGGCCGGCGTCAATGGCACCGATCCGTTCTGCGATTTCGACGTGTTCCTGGACGACCTCAAGCGCCAGGGCTTTGCCGGCGTGCAGAACTTTCCCACCGTGGGCCTCATCGACGGCACCTTCCGCGCCAACCTGGAAGAGACCGGCATGGGCTACGCGCTGGAAGTGGACATGATCCGCCTGGCCCACAAGAAGGGCATGCTGACCACGCCCTACGTGTTCAATGAGGACGACGCCGTCGCCATGACGAAGGCCGGCGCCGACATCATCGTGGCCCATATGGGCCTGACGACCGGCGGCTCGATTGGCGCCGAGACCGCGCAGACGCTGGACGGTTGCGTGGCGGCCATCGACCGCATCGCCGCGGCCGCGCTGGCGGTGCGGCCGGATATCATCGTGCTGTGCCACGGCGGTCCCATCGCCGCGCCCGAAGACGCGGCCTACGTGCTGCGCGCGTGCAAGCATTGCCATGGCTTCTATGGCGCCAGCTCGATGGAGCGGCTGCCCACTGAACAGGCACTGACCGCGGCAACGCGCGAATTCAAGAGCCTGACGTTCTGATTCCGTCGCTTCCGACGTTTTCTCCATCCCTGGGCCGCGCGCCCGCAGGAGTCCGCATGCCGCATACCGTACACGTCAGCGCCATCATCCACGCGCCGCTTCAGAAAGTCTGGGCCAGTTTCCGCGACTTCAACGGCCTGGCCGCCTGGCATCCCGGCATCGCCGAAAGCCGCCTGGAAGAGGGCGGCCGCCATGACGCCGTAGGCAGCGTGCGGCACCTGTCGCTCAAGCCTTCCGGTTTCGTCCGCGAGCAGTTGCTGATGCTGGACGATCCGGGCACGGCGCTGCGCTATTCCATCATCGAGACCGACCTGCCAATGCGCGACTACATCGCCGGCGTGTCCCTGCATGCCGTCACCGAGGGCGGCCACACGCTGGTGGAGTGGTGGGCGGATTTCCGCGTCGAGGGCGCGGAGCTGAGCGACGTGGCCAACGCCGTGGGCCGCAACGTGTTCGCGGCGGGGCTGGCGGCGCTGGATGAGAAGCTGCGCGGAGCCTGATCGCGCCGAGCCTGTCTTTCAGGCTTTCAAACCCTTGGCCGGCATGCGCTTGCAGCCGGCCGGCAGCGGCGCGCTGCGCAGGTAGTCGTGGATGGCGCGAATCAGCGCCTGCGCGGCGGGGCTCAAGGGGTATTCCTTGTGCCGGATGATGCAGACCGTGCGCACGACAGTGGGCCGCGCCAGCAATGCGTAGGCCAGTCCCGGCTCCATTACCCGCTGCGCGGCCAGCGCAGGCAGTAGCGCCACGCCCAGGCCGGCCTGGACCAGCGCCGCCTGCGAGGTGGTGCTGGACGCTTCGTAGAATGGCGCGCCGGCTTCTATCGGCAGGTCGGCGCGGGCGCGCAACAGCGCCATGATGCCGGTCTCGTCCACCACCCCCACCAGTTTGCGGCCGGCCAGGTCCGACCAGCGCATCGTGCCGTCGCGCGCGGGGCGCAGGCTGGCGTCGTCTTCCCGGTACAACACGCCGAAACGATCTTCCAGCAGGGCGTCGAACTGCAGGCCGGGCGCGTCGGCCCAGCGGCTGGTCAGGCCGAAGTCGACCTCGCGCGCGGCGACCTTGCGCTGGATGCGGCCGGAGTTGTCGTCGCTGAGATACAGGCGCACCGCCGGGTAGCGGGCGGAAAACGCCGCGGCGGCGGGCGCGATGATCTGCGTGATGGCAGACGGCGCTGCCGCCACCCCGACCCGACCGCGCTCCAGCGCGCCATAGCGCTGCACGTCGTCTATCACCCCATCGAAATCCGCCAGCAGCCGCATGACGCGCGGCAGGAATTCCTCGCCGGCCGCCGTCAGCAGCACGCGCCGGCTGGTGCGCGCGAACAGTTGCGTGGCGAGCGCGTCTTCCAGCTGCCGCACCAGGCTGGTCACCGACGACTGCGTCTGGAAGAGGCGCTTGGCCGCGTGCGTGAAGCTGGATTCCTGGGCCACCGCGACGAAGGCGGTCAGGTGCTTCAGGGTGACGTGCTTGGGCAGACGATTCATTTCAAATAGCGATAGATGGATCAATAAAAACAATTTTCCCAGATTGATCGGGCCGACGATACTAGACCCTTTCGGCGTCCGCTGGCCTGGCGTATCCGCCGGCGACACCCTCAAGGCGGGAGCACCATGCGGCAGGAACCTCTGGATCTGATCATTGAAGGCGGCTGGGTCATCGACGGCCTGGGCGGCCCACGTCGGCGCGCCGACGTGGGCGTGGCGGGCGAGCGCATCGCCGCCATCGGCGACCTGTCGGGCAGGACTGCCACGCGCCGGGTGGACGCGCGCGGCAAGATCGTGGCCCCCGGCTTCATCGATGTGCATGGCCACGACGACCTGATGTTCGTGGAGCGGCCCGGCCTGGAATGGAAGACCACCCAGGGCATCACCTCGGTGGTGGTGGGCAATTGCGGCGTGAGCGGCGCCCCGGCGCCCTTGCCGGGCAATACGGCCGCGGCGCTGGCCCTGCTGGGGGAGACGCCGCTGTTCGCCGACATGCAGGCCTATTTCGGCGAGTTGCGCGCGCAGCAACCCATGATCAATGTGGCGGCCCTGGTGGGGCACGCCAACCTGCGACTGGCCGCCATGCGCGACCCCGCGGCCCAGCCTACGGCCGAAGAACAGGACAGCATGCAGCGCATGCTGGACGAAGCCCTGGCCGCGGGCGCGGTGGGCTTCAGCACGGGCCTGGCCTACCAGCCTGGCGGCGCGGCGCATCCCGCTGAACTGGAGGGGCTTGCGCGGGTGGCGGCGGCGCGCGGCGCCATGCATACCAGCCATATCCGCAACGAAGGCGACGAGGTCGAGGCGGCCGTCGACGAGGTGCTCTCGGTTGGTCGTAACACCGGTTGCGCCACCGTGCTGTCGCACCACAAATGCATGATGCCGCAGAACTGGGGCAAGAGCCGCGCCACGCTGGCCAACATCGACCGCGCGCGTGGCGAGGGCGTCGAGGTGGCGCTGGACATCTACCCGTACCCCGGCAGCTCCACCATCCTGATTCCAGAGCGCGCCGAGACCATCGAGGACATACGCATCACCTGGTCCACGCCCCATCCCGAATGCGGCGGCCAGTTTCTCAGCGACATTGCGGCGCGCTGGGGCTGCGACAAGACCACCGCGGCGCAGCGGCTGTGTCCCGCGGGCGCGATCTACTTCGCCATGGACGAGGCCGAGGTCCAGCGCATCTTCCAGCACGAATGCTGCATGGTGGGCTCGGACGGCCTGCCCAACGACGCGCATCCGCATCCCCGGCTGTGGGGCAGCTTTACGCGCGTGCTGGGCCGCTACGTGCGCGAGGCCGAGCTGATTACGCTGGAGACCGCGGTCGCCAAGATGACTTCCCTGCCGGCCCGCGTGTTCGGCCTGGCCGGGCGCGGCCAGCTGAGCGAGGGCGCCTGGGCCGACATCGTCGTGTTCGACGCCGACACGGTCGAGGACCGCGCCACCTGGGAGGCGCCGACGCTGGCTTCCGCGGGCGTGGAGCACGTGCTGGTCAACGGCCAGCAGGTCTTCCCGGCCGAAGCCGGCATGGCCCGCCCCGGGATGGCCCGCCCCGGCAAGATCCTGCGCCGTGAAGCAATGGCGCAAGCCGCCGCCGGCGCGGCCACATAAGAATTCCAACCATCCGTACAGGAGACATACCCATGATGCGCAAGACTTGCGTAGCCCTGGCGCTGGCCGCCATGCTGCCCGCCGCCCACGCGGCTTTTCCCGACCATCCCATCACGCTGATCGTGCCGTTCCCTGCGGGCGGCCCGACCGATATCGTGGGCCGGCTTGCGGCCGCCAAGGCGGGCGAGATCCTGGGCCAGCAGATCGTCGTGGAGAACCGCACGGGCGCGTCCGGCACCATAGGCATGACCGCCACTGCACGGGCCAAGCCGGACGGCTACACCGTGGGCCTGGCCACCGTCAGCACGCACGGCACCGCGCCGCACCTGTTCCCCAAGCTGGCGTACGATCCGGTGAAGAATTTCACGCCCGTCAGCAACCTGGTCACCAGCCCCAACATCCTCAGCGTGAATCCGCAGTTCCCAGCCAAGACGCTGGCCGAGTTCGTCGAGCACGTGCGCGCCAATCCCAACAAGGACGGCTATGCCAATGCCGGCGCGGGCGGCGTGAACGACCTGGGCATGATCTGGTTCCTGCAGATCATCGGCGGCAAGATGAACAGCATTTCCTATCGCGGTTCGGCGCCCGCGCTGACCGATACGGTGGGCGGCGTGGTGCCGGTGATCTTCGACAATTTCCCGTCGTCGCTGCCCTATCTGAAGAGCAATCACCTGCGCGCCCTGGCCATCACCGGCGCCCAGCGCAACCCGCGTCTGCCGGACGTGCCGACGTTCGCGGAGCAGGGCTACAAGGATTACGACGTGACGGCCTGGTACGGCGTGGTGGGACCTGCCGGCATGCCTGACGACGTGCGCGACAAGCTGGCCGACGCCTTCGCCCGCGCCGTGCGCGATCCGGCGACCGCGGCCAAGATGGAAGAGACGGGCGCGTTCCCGCTGGGCAATACTCCGGCCGAATTCGGCCAGCAGATCCGCGCCGAGCGCGACCGCTGGAAGACCGTGATCGAGAAGGCCGATATCAAGCTGCAGTAAACACAGCTCAGTACACGTCGCGGCGGTAGCGGCCGTCGCGCTGCATGGCCTGCAGGCGCGCGGCGCCCAGTATGTCCTGCAGGGCGGCGTCCACGCCGCCGGCCATGCCTTGCAGGCTGCCGCAGACGTAGATCGCGGCGCCGGCATCGGCCCAGGCGCGCACGGCCTGGGCCTCATCGCGCAGATGGTGCTGCACGTAGCGGCGGTCGGCCTGATCGCGCGAGAACACCGCGTCCACGCGTTCCAGCGTGCCGTCGGCGCGCCAGGCGTCGATCTCTTCCCGGCAGAACCAGTCATGCGCCGCATTGCGTTCGCCGAACACCAGCCAGTTGCGACGGCGGCCCGCGGCGCGGCGCGCCTTGATCAGCGCGCGCAGGCCGGCCAGGCCGGTGCCGTTGCCCACCAGCAGCAGCGGACGGTCGTCGGCAGGGGCGTGGAAATTGCGGTTGACGCGCACGCGCAGGTCGATCGCGTCGCCGGGCTGGGCGATGTGGGTGAGCCAGCCGCTGCCCAGGCCCAGCGCGCCATCGGCGCCGCGCATCTGGCGCACCAGCAACTGGATCGAACCGTCTTCCGGCAGCGATGCGATCGAGTATTCGCGATGCGCGAGCAAGGGGCCGCCGGCTTCGCGCCGCGGGCCGATCTCGGCGATGTCGCCGGCCTGCCAGCCGCGCACGCCATCGGCTGGCGGCGTCAGCGTCAGCAGGTAGCAGGGGCCGCCCTGGCTATGTGGATTGAGCTGCTCGCGCGCGGCCAGGCGCCAGGATTCGTACACCGGCGCCTGCCAGTCGGGCAGGTCGCTGCGTCCGGCCAGCAGGCCCAGGTGGTGTTGCCAATGGCGCAGGGCGGCGGGGTCGCCGTTGTCGACTTCCACCAGGTCGAACAGCGGCGTCGCGCCCTGCGCGTGCAGCCAGTCGTCTAGGCGATGGCCGAAGCCGCAGAACTGGGCGTATTCGCTGTCGCCCAGTGCCAGCACCGCGTAATGCGCGCCGGCCAGCGCCGGGGCCGTCTGCTGCATCTGTTCGGCGAAGGCCGCGGCGGCATCGGGCGGATCGCCTTCGCCATAGGTGCTGACCAGGAACAGCATGCGGCGATACGCCGCAAGACGCTTGGCATCCAGCTGTTCCAGCGAGGCCACGCGCACGGCGAGGCCGCCCGCGCGCAGGGATTCGGCGGTCTGCGCCGCCAGCGATTCGGCATAGCCGGTCTGCGTGGCATAGGCGACCAGCAAGGTGTCTTCAGGGACGGGTGCCTGCAGGGCCTGCAAGGCCTGCTCCTGCTGCGCCTGATGGCGCTTGGCGCGGCGGCGGGCCCAGACGCACAGAAGCAGCCAGGCGCCCACCACGCATGCTGCCGCGATCAACCGGGTTGCTGGCATGTCGTCAGGCTATGGCGGCAAGCGCCTGGAATGCGGGCGTGGCGACGACGCGCCAGGCGTCGCGCTCGCGCAGGATGAACAAGGCCGCCAGATCGTGGCGGCGCGCATAGGCCAGGCCCTCGTCTTCGCCCAGCACGGTCAGGGCGGTGGCGAGCGCGTCGGCCTGCATGCATCCGGAATGCAGCACGGTGACCGAGGCCAGATTGTTGCGCACCGGCAGTCCGGTGCGCGGATCGATGGTGTGGGCGTAGCGCTCGTCGCCGTTGCCCGCGTGGCGGCGGTAATCGCCCGAGGTGGCGATGCTGCGGTCGGATAGCGGCAGGGCCAGCGCATGGTCGTCGCTCGCGTCCGGCACTTCGATCGCGACGCGCCAGGGCTGGCCGTCGGGCCGTTTGCCGCGCGCGCGCAATTCGCCGCCCACTTCGACCAGGTATTGGGTGATGCCCAGGGCATCGAGCGCCATCGCGGCGCGGTCCACGCCGTAACCCTTGGCGATGGAGGAAAGATCCAGATAGGCGCCGCCCGGCTGCAGCGCGGCGTGGCGTTCGGTGTCGAGCCGCACGCGGCGCCAGCCGCAGCGCGCGCGCGCCGCCTCGATGGCGGCAGGCGCGGGCGGCTCGAAGGCGCGCTGGTGCGGTCCGAATCCCCAGGCGTTCACCAGCGGTCCTACCGTGGGGTCATACGCGCCGCCGGAGTCCCCGGCCAGCGCCAGCGCGTGGCTCAGCACATGGAAGAATTCCGCGGGCAATTCCTGCCAGCCGGCCGCGGCCTGGTTGTAGCGCGTGATGTCGGAATCCGCTTCCCAGGTGCTCATCTGGGCGACCACTTCGTCCAGTGCCGCCTGGATGGCATGGCGCGCCGCGGCTTCCGTGCGTCCGGCCGGCAGCGCCATGCGCGCCGACCAGGTGGTGCCCATGGTGGCGCCGGCCAACGCCGCGGGCGCCGCCGGCATTGCCGGCATGGCGCCATAGGCGACGCGCACGGCCGCGGCCGGCGCGCCGCGCTGGGCGTAGGAAGGAGAGTTGGCCATGCGCCTGCGGCGGCTTAGGGCTGCAGCACTTCGACCGTGCCCGCGTAGGACAGGCGGCGCTTCTTGGCTTGCGGCACGCTGACCTTGGCGTCTTCCATGCCGGCCTCGATCCAGTACAGGCCGGGCTGCGGCCACTTCACGGAGAACTTGCCGTCCTTGTCCGTCTTCAGCTGGATTTCGCCGACCTTGTCGCGATAGCGGCTGCCGCCGGGCACCACGTTGACTTCCAGTTCGGCGGCGGGCTTGCCGTCCAGCAGCATCTGGAAGGTGGCGGGCTCGTCGGTGAACAGGTCGTTCGGGTGGGTCACGGGCGCCAGTTCCAGGCCGCGGCCGACCGGCTTGACGGCCGAAGGCTTGCCGGCGGTCACGAAGGTTTCGACGCGGCCCAGGCTTTGCGAGACTTCCAGTTCATCGGCCTTGGCCGGAACGGCCTGCGCCAGGCCTTCGGGCTTGCCGAAGTAGCGCTTGTTCTTGCCGTCTTCCTTCCAGCGCGCGAACACGCCGTCGTTGACCACGGCCACGCGGTAGGTGCCGGCCTGCTTCAGTTGCAGGTCGAAGGTGCTGCGCAGCTTGCCCTTGTTGATGTTCTCGGCTTCGGCGGCGCTGCCGTCCGGGGCCGTCACGGCCAGGCCGTCCAGGCGCAGCGGGGCGTGGTTGAAATAGAACTTGTCGTTGCCGACGGCGGCGTCGACGGTGACCCAGCTGTCGGTGCCCGACAGCACCGTCGAGGACGGCACCATCCAGACGTCATGCGCCTGGGAGGCGAAGGGCAGGCACAGCGCCAGGGCGGCGGCCAGTTTGGCGGCGGATTTCATCGTTGCGCTCCTAGGGGATCTCAAGGTTTCAGGTCGAGCGCGATGGCGCCCAGTTCGTGTTCGCCGCGCGCGGTCAATTGCTCGGCCTTTTGCGGCGGCCATTGGAAGGGAATGCGCAGCAGCTCGCGGCCGCCGACTTCGCGTGCGGCTTCGACCACCACGGCGTACTGGCCGGGCTTCAGGCCCGACAGCGGCTTGCTGGCCGCGTCAAAGCTCAGCGCATGCTTGCCCACGGGCTTGGTCGCGCCGCTGACGCCGTCCACCGGGAATTGCTGGTTGCGGCCGCTGCGGCGCCACCATTGGCGCATGTCCTTGAGCCATTCCGTGCCTTCGTTGTTCTTCTTGGCCACGTCGTACCAGACGGCCAGGTCGGTCGCGACGCTCTGATCCGGGTTTTCGATCCAGATCGCGACGTAGGGGCGGTGGTACTCCGCCACGTCCAGGCGCGGGATCTCGATGGACAGGCCGATGTCGGCCGCTTGGGCCGTTCGGGCGATCAGGCCGGCCAGCAGGGCCGACAGCAACAGCTTGCGCATGGAAATCTCCAGGGGCGGATCGTTGGAATCAATGTATGAAAAGCAGGGCCAGCACCACCGGGATCACCACGCCCAGGCCGACCATGGGCCAGGTCGCGCTGCGGTTGCCGGCGTGCATCTTGAGCAGCACCAGTCCGGTCAGCGAAAAGACCAGACAGGCGACGGCGAAGATGTCCAGGAACCAGCTCCAGGCCAGGCCGGTGTTGCGCCCCTTGTGCAGGTCGTTCAGGTACGAGATCCAGCCGCGGTCGGTGCGTTCGTATTCCACGTCGCCGCTGGCCAGGTCGATGGACAGCCAGGCGTCGCCGCCGGCGCGCGGCAGCGACAGGTAGACCTCGTCGGCCGACCACTCGGCCGGTTTGCCGGCGGCGGAGGCATCCAGCGTCTGGTCCAGCCATTGCGCGACGGGCGCGGGCAGCGGCGCTTTTTTTTGGGCTGGCGGGGGGGACAGTTGTTGCAGCACGGCGTCCGGCATGCGGGCCTCGCGGCTGGTCACGACCGCCCGGGACTCGATATGCGAGGCATTGTTCAGGGTCAGGCCCGTCACCGCGAACAACAGCATGCCCAGCAGGCACAGCGCCGAGCTGATCCAATGCCATTGGTGCAGCGTCTTGAGCCAATAGGCCCGGCGGCGGGGAGTGGGTTGACTGTCCATGGGGTATAGGGTGAAAGCCCGCGGATTCTAACATTTAATGAGAATGACTCTTATAAATGCCTCCGTGGTCCGCCCAAGGAAATTTCAATTGGTTTCGGGGCAAGCGTCGGCAGAAAAGGGCGCGTCGTGGCGCCTGCCTGCCAGCGGCGATAAGATAGGCCACCCGTTACAAACACCGGAGGTCGTCATGCTTGAACAGCAAGTCGTGGATCAGATCGGTCGTCATTGGGGTTGGGTGGCGTTGCGCGGCGTCGTCGCCATCCTGTTCGGGCTCATGGCCTTGCTCATGCCTGCCATCACCTTGTCCGCGCTGGTGCTGGTGTGGGGCGCTTTCGCGCTGGTGGACGGCGTGCTGGCCCTGGTCGCCGGCGTGCGCATCCGCGACAACGGCAAACCTTTGTGGGCGCTCATCATCGTGGGCCTGCTGGGGATCGCGGCCGGCATCGTCACCTTCCTCTATCCAGGCCTGACCGCGCTCGTCCTGCTCTACATCATTGCGATCTGGGCGCTGGTGTCCGGCATATTCCAGGTTGTCGCCGCCATCCGTTTCCGCAAGGACATCCGCAATGAGTGGTTGCTCGGCCTCTCGGGCCTGGTGTCCATCCTGTTCGGCGGCATGCTGATCATGCAGCCGGGGGCGGGCGCGCTGGCGCTGGTCTGGGTCATCGGCGCCTACGCCGTGTTTTTCGGCATACTGCTGCTGGTCTTTTCCTTCCGCCTCAAACAGCACAAGGCGTCCTGAAATCCGATGTCCGCATACCAAACCCTGATTCCCCTGAATTTCCTGGCCGTGGGCCTGGGCGCCATGTTCGGCGCCTGGACCCGCTGGCTGGTCAGCATGTGGCTCAACGTGGAGTCCTGGCCCTGGGGCACCTTCGCGGTGAACCTGGCCGGCGGGTACCTGGTCGGATTGGTCCTGGCGCTGGTGGCCGGGCATCCCGAATGGCCGGCCTGGGTGCGGTTGGGCGCGATCACGGGTTTCATGGGAGGCTTGACCACGTTCTCGACCTTTTCGGCCGAGACGGTGGCGATGCTGGAGCGCGGCGCCTACGCCAGCGCGCTGGGCTATGCCGGGTTCAGCCTGATCGGGTCGCTGCTGCTGACGGCGGCCGGGCTGGCCACTGCCAGCCTGCTGCGCTAAGGCCTGCGGGCGGCGTTCAGGCTGCTGCCGGATTCAGCACGCGGGCGGCCTGCAGGCCGCTGCGCACCGCGCCTTCGAGCACGCCAGGGTAGCCCGTGTCGGTCCAGTCGCCGGCCAGCGCCAGCGTGGGCCAGGGCGTGGAATTCAATGGCCGGGTCAGGCCCGGCACCGCCGCGAAGGTGGCGCGTTTCTCGATGAACAGTTCCGCGGCCGTCACTTCCGGCATGGCCGGCAGGCGCGCGGGATGGCGCGCCGCCTGTTCGGCCACCTGGTCGATCAGCGCTTCGATGACCTGCCGGCGGTTGCGTTCCGCGATGCCGGTGGCCGCGCTGGTCACCACGGCCAGTTCGCCGGCCTTGGTGTCGCCGGCCAGCTGCGCGCGGTCGAACAGCCATTGGCCGTAGTGGTCGCGGGCGGATTCCTCGCGCAGCATCATCATGGGTTCGGGCAGGCGCCAGGGATCCTGCAGCCGCAGGTTCAGCGTGGCGATGGGCATGTACTCGAATGCCTTGAGCGCATCCAGCAGCCCGGTGGCGCCCGCTTCCCGCAGCGGGGCGTCGAGCAGCCGCGCGGCAAAGGCGGGCGGTACCGCCAGCACGGCCGCGTCGAACCGTTCCTGGTTGATGTCGATGCCTTCAGCCGACGGGCGGAGCTGGCGCACGGTGCTGCCGTAGCGCATGGTCACCTGGCGCGCGGCGGCGTCGGGCCAGAGCGCGGACAGGTCGGTGCAGGGCAGCAGCATGTCGCTGTTTTCGCGGCTGCCGGTCAGGCTGTCGCGCAGCACGCGCGCGAACAGCGCGGCGCTGGCCGTGGCGGTTGGCGTGTTCAGCGCGGCCAGGCATAGCGGTTCCCAGACCTGGCGGATCAGCGCATCCGATTGCGCGTGGTAGTGCAGCAGGTGCAGGACGGTCCATTCGCGCGGCGGCGTCCAGGACATGGTCTTCAGGCCGCGCATCAGGCGCAGCGTCGCCAGGCGGTCCTTCCAGGCCAGGCCGCGCGCGCGCAGGATCGCCGCCGCCATGTGCAATGGGGCCGGCAGCCGCGGCGCGGCCAGGCGGAAGCGGCCGTCCAGGCTGGCCAGCTGCAGCGGCCGGCGCATCAGCAAGGCGTCCGGGTTGCGGCCGACGCGGCGCATCAGCGCCAGCGTGTGCTTGTAGGCGCCCGACAGCAGGTGCTGGCCGTTGTCCAGCGGCGCGTCGAAATCGGTGTGGAAGACGCGCCGGGCGCGGCCGCCCGGCGTATGGCCGGCTTCGAAGACGGTGACTTTGGCGCCGGCTTCGCGCAGGGCGACGCTGGCTGCCAGGCCAGCCCAGCCAGCGCCGATGACCGCGGCCTTCACCGCGCCAACCGGCGGACCAGTCCGCGTCCGCCGCCCACCCAGGTCTTCCAGGCGAGCCACAGCTTGCGCAAAGGGGTGAGCGAGATGCGCTGATGCAGCACCTGCCAGTTGTCGCGCTCGATCTCGTCGAGCAGCGCGTGGTAGATGGCCGCCATCATCAGGCCCGGGCGCTGCGCGCGGCGGTCCGCCTCGGGCAGGTTGCTCATGGCCTCGCGGTACAGTCCGCGGGCGCGCTCGGCCTGGAACTTCATCAGCGCGCTGAAGCGGTCGGAGTACTCGCCGTTCAGGATGTCCGAGGCCTTGACCTCGAATTGCTGCATGTCGTTGACCGGCAGGTAGATGCGGCCGCGCCGGGCGTCGTCGCCCACGTCGCGGATGATGTTGGTCATCTGGAACGCCAGGCCCAGCTTTTCCGCGTAGACCAGGGTCTTGGGGTCGGAGTAGCCGAAGACGCCGGCCGACAGTTCGCCCACTACGCCGGCGGCGTGCCAGCAGTATTTGCGCAGGCCCGGCCAGTCCAGGTAACGGGTCTGGTCCAGGTCCATTTCCATGCCGTCGATGACGGCCAGCAGGCGTTCGCGCGTGATCGAACAGCTTTGCAGGTGCGGCTGCAGCGCGCGCGTCACCGGGTGGTCCGGATTGCCGTTGTACATCTGGTCGACCTGCGTGCGCCACCAGGCCAGCTTGACGCGGGCCAGCGACGGGTCGGTGCATTCGTCGACCACGTCGTCCACTTCGCGGCAATACGCATACAGCGCCGTGATGGCGCGCCGCCGCTCGGGCGGCAGGAAGAGGAACGAGTAGTAGAAGCTGGAACCGCTCTTGGCGGCTTTCTCCTGGCAATATTCGTCAGGGGTCATATCAGGTAATTGCGCGCCACAACATGATGGCCCAATCTTTGGCGCCCAATTCGGGGCGATTCATGAATACATCGTAGCCGCCCGCCTCGATACGCTCCAGCACGCGCAGCCCGCCTTGCACCACCAGACGCAGCTCCAGGCCCATGCGGCCCGGCAGGCGGCGCGCCAGCGGAGCGCCGAAGTGTAGCAGTGCGCGGGCGCGTTCGACTTCGAAGGCCATCAGGTCGCGCCAGGCGGGCGTCAACCGGCAGGCGGCCAGGTCCTCGTCCGTCACGCCGTGGCGACGCAGGTCTTCCTGCGGCAGGTAGACGCGCTGCTTGTGCCAGTCCACCCGTACATCCTGCCAGAAATTCACCAGCTGCAGGCCGGTGCAGATGGCGTCGGCCTCGGTCACGTTATGCGGATTGGTGGCTTCGAACAGGTGCAGCATCAGCCTGCCCACAGGGTTGGCGGAGCGGGTGCAGTAGTCCGCCAGCGTGGCGTAGTCTTCGTAGCGCTTGACGCTGATGTCTTGTTCGAAGGCGGACAAAAGGTCGTAGAACGGCGTGATGGGCAACTGGTGGCGCGCGATGGTGGCCGCGAGCGGCACGAAGATGCCGGCCAGTTCGGGCGAGCCGGGTTCGGGCGTGGCGCCTGGTTCGGCGCCGATGCGGTGCAGCTCGGCGCGGAACGCGGCCAGCTGGCTCAGCCGTTCCGCGTCGGTGGCGCTGCCTTCGTCGGCGATATCGTCCGCTGCGCGGGCGAAACGGTAGATATCGGTCACGGCGCCGCGCAGCCTGCGCGGCAGCAGCAGCGAGGCGACGGGAAAGTTCTCGTAGTGATCGATGGGCATATTTGGAATTGCGGATCTGGCCTGGGGGCCTGGACCGATCCATTTTAGAGTAGTCGCATTCCGGCGGCACGGCGCCATGCCGTGCGGGACGCGGATCAGTTAGACTTAAGCGCCACAGGATCCCACACCATGCCGCGTCCCATATCCGCCACCGTCTCCGTTTCCGCGCTTGCGCACAATCTTGCGGCCGTGCGCCGCCACCTGGACCAGACGGCCGCCGCGGCTTCCGGCCTGCCGCCCTCGATCTGGGCAGTGATCAAGGCCAATGCCTATGGACACGGCATCGAGCAGGCCGTGGCCGGCTTCTCCAAGGCCCAAGGCCTGGCGATGCTGGACCTGGACGAAGCGGTGCGCTGCCGCGAGGCGGGCTGGGGCGGCCCCATCCTGCTGCTGGAAGGCTTTTTCGAACCCTCCGACCTGGACATCGTCGACCGCTACCACCTGAGCACCACGGTGCACAACCGCGAGCAACTGGACATGCTGGCCCGCGCGCGCTTCTCGCGCCGCGTCGACATCATGCTCAAACTGAACAGCGGCATGAACCGCCTGGGCTTCAGCCCCGCCGCCTACGCCGCGGCGCATGAGCGCGCCATGCTGCTGCAACAGCAGGGCGTGCTGGGCTCGGTGGGCAAGATGACCCATTTCGCCTGCGCCGACGGCCCCCAGGGCGTGAACGAGCAACTGGCGGTATTCAATTCGGTGACGCATAAGATGCCGGGCGCCATCAGCGTCTGCAATTCGGCTGCCACGCTGCGCTTCGCGGAGATCGCGGTTGCCTCGGAAACCCAGGCGCACTGGGTGCGCCCGGGCATCTGCCTGTACGGCGCGTCGCCGTTCGCGGACGCCGAAGCATCTTCCTTCGGTCTGAAACCGGCCATGTCGCTGCGATCGGAAATCATTGCCGTGCAGGATTTGAAAGCCGGCGATTCGGTGGGCTATGGCGCCATCTTCCGCGCCGACCGCTCCATGCGCATCGGCATCGTGGCCTGCGGCTATGCCGACGGCTATCCGCGTCACGCCACCACCGGCACGCCGGTGGTGGTGGCCGGCATCCGCACCCAATTGGTGGGCCGTGTTTCCATGGACATGCTGATCGTCGATCTGGGGCCCGTCCCCGCCGCCGGCGTCGGCTCCCCCGTGTCGCTCTGGGGCGAGGAAGGCCCCTCCGTGGACGAGGTGGCCCTGGCCGCCGGGACCATCGGCTACGAGCTGCTGTGCGCCCTGGCGCCGCGCGTTCCGGTCACCCGGGACGTCTGAAAAGGGCCGGTCCCTTGCGGCCGGGCAGGCTGTCCGGCAGGCAAGAATTGCTACGCAATTTACAAGACAGGTGGCGCCGGATGGTGTCTACTTGGAAGACCGGGCGCCCAAGCGCCCGTTTTTTACCAAGAAAACAGAAGCGAGGTTTCAACCCATGAAGGACAAATGCGTGCTCGTCACGGGCGCCACCAAAGGCATAGGCTGGGCGCTTACTCAGCGGCTGTCCGACATGGGCTGTCATGTGGTGGGCATCGCGCGCAACACCACCGACGTGGACTTCCCGGGCTACCTCTATGCCTGTGACCTGGCGGACGCCGGCCGCACCGAAGAGGTGCTGCGCGAGATCCGCGAGAAATTCCCGGTCGACGCCGTGGTCAACAACGTCGGCATCGTCTCGCCCCAGCCGCTGGGCGAGATCGATCTGGCCACGCTGTACAACGTGCTCGACCTGAACGTGCGGGTGGCGGTGCAAGTCACCCAGGCCTTCATCGAATCCATGAAGGTGCGCCGCGCAGGGCGCATCGTCAACGTGGTCAGCCGCGCCATCCACGGCGGCCTGGAGCGCACCGCCTATTCGGCCGCCAAGAGCGCGCTGGTCGGCTGCACGCGCACCTGGGCGCTGGAACTGGCCGAATACGGCGTCACCGCCAACGCGGTGGCCCCCGGCCCGATCGAAACCGAGATGTTCCGCGCCACGCGGCCTGCCGGCAGCGACGCCGAAAAGCGCGCGCTGGCCTCCGTGCCCATGAAGCGTTTGGGCACGCCCGCCGAAGTGGCGGCCGCGATTGCCTTCCTGCTGTCGGACGATGCCGGCTTCATCACCGGGCAGGTGCTGGGCGTGGATGGCGGCGGCAGCCTGGGCGGCCGTTCCTGACGTTTTCAGGCTTGTTTTCAGCCTTTCACTGCGCTGCGGAACGCCGCGCCCAGGGCCGTCAGCGCATCGCGCGCGCGGCCATCCCTGACCCTGGTGTGCAGTAAGACCGGCAGTTGCGGCAGGGCAGGCAGTCCCAGCCTCGGGCCCGCGTCGACCGCGCCGAAGGGCAGCATGCGCGGAGACAGCGCCGCAACGCCGAGTCCCGCCATCACGGCGGACGCGACCGCCATTACGCCGCCGCCCACAAAAACTTCCGTCCACGGTATGCCCGATTCGTCGAGCAGTTGTTCGGCGATGGCGCGCACGCCGCAAGGTTGCGCCATGGTGGCCAGGGGCAGCGGTTCGCCTGCCCGGTGCTGCCAGTCGGGCGCCGCGTACCAACCGAATTTTTCCTTGGTCAGGACTTGGCCGTCATCGCGTCCCGCATGCAGGCGCACGATCACCGTATCGAGTTCGCGCCGGTCGTAGCTCTGGAGCAAATCGCCGGATGAGGCAATCCGGATTTCGATCAGCAACTGGGGATCCGCCGCGTTCATGCGCGCGATCAGCGCCGGCAGTTCCGGTCCCGCCACGTGTTCGCTGATGCCGACGGCAAGGCGCTGCCTGTCCTCGGCAGCCGCGGACAGCGCACGGTCATGCGCCGCCAGCAGTTCGCGCGCCTGTCTAAGAAAGGCGGCGCCCCTGGCCGAAAGCTCCACATACCGCGGCGTGCGTTCGATCAGGCGGAAACCGAGCCGGTCCTCGAGCCGCTTGAGTTTCAGGCTGATGGCGGCCTGCGTCGTCTGCAGGACTTCGGCGGCGCGCGTGAAGCTGCCCAGTTCGGCAATGCGGACAAAGGCCCTGACCGCGGCGATATCCAGTGGGCGTTCAGTCATTTCAGAGGCTTATCATTGAAATATAGATCCATAGCTTATCAGAATGGCTAACATGGAATGGCACAACAACGGAGAACCACCATGCCGCTAGTCCATGTCTCATTGCGCGCTGGCAAGCCGCAAGCCTATCGCCAGGCCATCTTCGACAACATCTATCTGGCCATGCGCGAAACGTTCAATGTTCCCGAAGACGACCAATTCATGACCATGACCGAGCATGAGGCGTCGAACTTCCGCTATAGCCCGACCTACATGGACGTGGCGCGCAGCGACGACCTCGTCTACATCCAGATCACGGCGAACAACACGCGGAGCCTGGAACAGAAGAAGGCGCTGTTCCAGCGGATCGCGCAGCGCCTGGGCGAAGATCCCGGCCTGCGGCCCGAGGACGTGTTCGTGAACCTGGTGGAGGTGGCGAAAGAGAACTGGTCTTTCGGTTACGGTCTCGCGCAATACGCTTGAGACCGGGAGGCGGCTGCGGCGCTACGCGCCCAGCGCGCCAGCTTCCACCCGCAGCGCGTCCAGAAAGCGCTGCAGCGCCGGCGCCGCTTCAACCTGCGCGCGCTGCACCACGCCTACCGGCGGCAGGTTCCAGTCTGGGCGGAATCTCAGGATGGCCAGCACGCCCAGCGCGGCATAGTGCTGCGCCACCGCGCGCGGCATGGCCGAAAGCAGGTCGCTGCTGCGCAACAGCACCTCGTTGGCCAGCAGCGATACCGATTCGGCCATGGGCGCGCGCAGCGTCAGTCCCTGTTCGGCGAAGTAGGAGTCGATGCGCTGGCGCAGTGGCGCCTGGGGCGGCGGCAGGATCCAGTCCTGCCGCGCCAGCGCAGCGGCGGTGATGCGGGTGGACTTGGCCAGCGGATGGCCGACGCGCGCCACCACGCAGATGGGCTCTTCGTACAGGACCTCGGTACGGAACACGGGCTGTGTCGCGTCCAGCATCAGGCGGCCCAGTACGCAATCGAGTTCGCCGCGCGCCAGGCCGGCCAGCAGCGCGTCGTGCGCGCCTTCCTGCAGCATGACGGTGACGCCGGCATGGTCGGCGCGCAGGCGCTGCAGGGCGCGCGGCACCAGCACGGGCAGGGCCACCTGCTGCACGCCGACGCGGATGCGGCCGCTGGCGCCGGCGGCCAGCGCGGCGATCTCGTTGCGCGCGCCGGACAGGTCGGACCAGAGCACATCCGCCTTGCGCGCCAGCGCATGGCCGAAGCCCGTGGGCACGATGCCGCGGCGCGTGCGCTGGAACAGCGGCACGCCGAACATGTCTTCCAGTTCCAGCAGCTGCTTGCTGGCCGCGGGCTGCGTCATGCCGAGCTCGGCCGCGGCCTTGTGCACGCTGCCCAGGGCATAGAGGGCGCGCAGCAGGTCCAGGTGGCGCATGCGCAGGCGTCCGCCAATGTGGTGCAGTTCGGGAATGCGGGGCGTGGCAGGCATTTTTTGCAATTCCTGTTGGTTATCACAGCATTCTAATAATTGATTAGATTGTATGCACCCCATCCCTATACTGGATCGCAGTTCAACCGACCTGTGCAAAAGGGGAAAACATGAAGATCACGATGCTGGGAACCGGAGCCGCGCTGCCCGATCCCGACCGGGGCCAGTCCGCCATCCTACTGACCCTGGATGACGATACCCACTACCTGTTTGACTGCGGCGAGGGCGCCACGCGCCAGATGGTGCGCGCCAACGTCGATCCGGCCAAGGTCGGCTTCGTGTTCCTGACGCACCTGCACCACGACCACATCTGCGACTATCCCTACTTCGTCATCTCCAGCTGGATGTTGAACAAGACCGGCGCGCCGCTGGTGCTGGGGCCGAAGGGCACCCGCCATTTCGTCGACCACCTGTTCGAGAACGGCGCCTACCACACCGACTACCAGGCGCGCAGCGCCTATCCGGTACGCCAGGCCAATCTGGAAGCCATGCGGCCCGAGGTGCGGGAAGTCAGCCCCGGGCCGGTGTTCGACGACGGCAGGGTGCGCATTTCGGTCGATTGGGTGGAGCACATTCCGCGCGACGTCTGCGAATGCTTCGGCGTGCGGGTGGAGGCCGAAGGCAAGGTCATCGCGTTCAGCGGCGACACCGCGCCCTGTGAAGCCATGGTGCGCCTGGCGCAGGACGCAGACCTGTTGATCCATGAATGCACCTTTCCAGAATCATTCATCGCGCACCGCGCCAAGACCGGCGTGGGCACCTATGCGCACACCAGCCCCACGGACCTTGGCATCATCGCCAGCCGCGCCGGCGTCAAGAGCCTGGTGGCGACGCACTTCGGCCATTTCGATTCGACCAGTCCGGTGATCAAGCGCGCCGCGGCCAAGCATCTGCCGGTGGAACTGATGGGACCGCACTTGATGGACGAGATCGTGGCCGACATCCGCAAGAACTATTCGGGCCCGCTGCGGCTGGCCCATGACCTGATGCGCATCGACCTGTAGCATCCGCGAGGAAAACCTGCCGGCCGCCGGGCCGGCGCGCGCGGGCATGGCCCGCCGGCCAGGGAGAACACCATGACGTACCGGACTTGCGCCGTATCCGTTTTGCTTGCCTGGGGCCTGGCGGCATCGCCGCTGGCCGCCCGGGCGCAGTATCCCGATCATCCCATCCGCGTCGTCCTGCCGTACGCGCCGGGCGCGGCGGGCGACGTGGCCATGCGCCAGATCCAGCCCCTGCTGGAAAAGCGTCTGGGCCAGCCTCTCGTCGTCGATTACAAGACGGGCGCCGGCGGCAACATCGGCGCGCTGGAGGTGGCGCGCGCCAAGCCCGACGGCTACACGCTGGTGCTGGGCGCGACCAACAACTTCGTCATCAACCAGTTCCTGTACCGCAAGCTGGGCTTCGATCCGCTGGCCGACCTGGAGCCGGTGGGCAAGCTGGCGGACGTGCCGGCCTTCGTCTACGTCAGCGCGCAAGTGCCGGCGCAGGACTACGCGCAGTTCGCGCAGTATGCGCGCGCGCAGGCCGGCAAGCTGAACTACGGATCGCCGGGCATGGGTACTACGCCGCATCTTTCCGGCTACCGCCTGTCGCATGCCATGGGTGCGGGCATGACGCACATCGCCTACCGCGGTTCCTCGCCGGGGGTGCAGGCCTTGCTGGCCAACGAGATCCAGATGTACATCGGCGGCTACAGCATCGCCGCGGCCTACATGCCGCAGGGCAAGGTGCGGGCCTTGGCGGTGGCGGCTCCCGAGCGCTTTGCCGGCCTGCCCGACGTGCCTACCGCGGCCGAGGCTGGCATGCCGGACGTGGTGCAGGGCAACTGGTGGGGCTTTGCCGCGCCCAAGGGCACGCCGCCCGAGCGCGTGGCGCGCTTTGCCGACGTCCTGCACGAGGTGCTGGCCTTGCCGGAGGTGCGCCAGGCGTTCCTGGCGGGCGGCTTCGTACCGGGACAGGACACGCCCGCGTCGTTCGCCTCGGCCTGGCGCCGCGAAGCGCCGCAATGGCAGGCGGTGGTGCGCGAATCCGGCGTGGTGCTGGACAACTGAGGAGCGGGACATGAAGTACACGCGCCGCGGTTCAGGCCGCCCGCTGTTCCTGCTGCATGGCTTTTGTTCATCGTCCGCGATCTGGAGCGGCCTGTTGGGCGCGCTGGCCGATGAGCATGACGTGATCGCCGTGGATTGGCCGGGCTTCGGGCGCGGCGCGCAAGCGGCTCCCTTGCAGGGTTTGCCGGCCTACGCGGACGCGCTCGTCGCGCTGGCGGATGAACTGGGCATCGCCAGCTTCGACGTATTGGGGCATTCGTTCAGCGGCTTCGTTGCGCAGCAGCTGCTGTGCGCGGTTCCGGGGCGCGTCGGCCGTGCCGTGCTGTACGGCGCGGGCTTGAGGGTAGATGGCGCCGCGCGCTTTGAGCCCATGGACCAGACCTTGGCGCGCCTGCGCGCGGACGGCCCGCGCGCCACCGCCAGGCGCGTGCTGGGCGCCTGGTTCCGGCAGGGGGAGCAGGCGCCGGCCTACGCGGGCTGCCTGGAAGACGGCATGACCATGAGCGCGGCCGGCGCGGCCTCGATGATCGCGGCGGTTGCGGGCGTGGACTACACGCAGGCGCTGGCGGCGGTGCGCGCGCCGGTGCTGGTCATATCGGGCGAACTTGAACGCAGCCATCCGCTGCCCTCGGCGCTGGCCTTGCGCGCCGCCTTGACCCACGGCAGCCTGTGCGTGCTGCCGGACTGCGGGCATGCCGCGCACCTGGAGCGCCCGCTATTGTTCAATACCGCCGTGCGCGAGTTCCTGGCGGGCCGGGACGGTGCGCCCCGGCCTGCGGGTCAGTAGGGACCCTTGGCCGCCACGGGGGCGGCCGCGTTCTTGAATTGGCCCGCCAGCTGTTCGGCCGCGCGCGCCAGCAGGGTTGCGTCCACGCCCACGGCGACGAAGGTCGCGCCCAGCGACAGATAGTGCTTGGCGCGGTCCACGCCGCTATGCAGGATGCCGGCGGCCTTGCCGCTGCGCACGATGCGCAGGATGGCGTCGTCGATCGCCTTGACCACTTCCGGATGCTCCGGCTGGCCCAGGTAGCCCATGCTGGCCGAGAGGTCGGCCGGGCCGATGAAGGCGCCGTCCACGCCGTCCACCGTGAGGATCTCTTCCAGCGCGTCCACGCCGCGCGGCGTTTCGATCTGCACCAGAACGCACATTTCGTCATTGGCGCGGCGCAGGTAGTCGGGGATGCGGTTCCAGCGCGACGAACGGGCCAGCGCGCTGCCCACGCCGCGCACGCCTTGCGGCGGATAGCGCACCGCGGCCACGGCGGCCGCGGCTTCTTCCGCGGATTGCACCATGGGCACCAGCAGCGTCTGCGCGCCGGTGTCCAGGATCTGCTTGATCTGCACCGCGTCGTTCCAGGCCGGCCGCACCACCGGAGCGACCGGATAGGCGGCCATGGATTGCAGCTGTTGCAGCGTGGTCTGCAAGGTGTTGGGCGCGTGCTCGCCGTCGATCAGCAGCCAGTCGAAGCCCGCGCCGGCGATGATTTCGGTGGAGTAGGCGCTGGCCAGGCCCGCCCACAGGCCGATCTGGGGCTTGCCGCTGCGCAGGGCCTGCTTGAAGGTGTTGGTCAATATGTCCATGGATGGTGGCGTGGTCAGATGAAATGGCAGTTGACGGAACCCAGCACGCCGTAATCGACGTTGAAGGTATCGCCAGGGCGGGCCAGCACCGGCCGGGTGAAGGAGCCCGACAGGATGATCTCTCCCGCTTCCAGCGCCACGTCGTGGGCGGCCAGCTTGTTCGCCAGCCATACTACGCCATTGGCGGGATGGTTCAAGACGCCCGCGGCCACGCCGGTTTCCTCGATCACGGCGTTGCGCGACAGGATGGCGCCGATCCAGCGCAGGTCCAGCTCGCCGATCTTCACCGGCCGTCCGCCCATCACCACGCCGGCGTTGGCGGCGTTGTCGGCGATGGTGTCGAACACCTTGCGCGGGCGCTTGCTGTCGGGGTCGATGCTGTGCGAGCGCGCGTCGATGATCTCCAGCGCCGGGACCACGTAGTCGACCGCGTCATAGACCTGGAACAGCGTGACGTCGGGGCCTTGCAGGCGCTTGCCCAGCACGAAGGCGAGTTCGACTTCCAGCCGCGGCAGGATGAAGCGGCCCGCGGGTATGTCCGCGCCGTCATTGAAGAACATGTCGTCCAGCAGCATGCCGAAGTCGGGTTCGTCGATCTGCGAGGCCTGTTGCATGGCGCGCGAGGTCAGGCCGATCTTGTGGCCGCGCTTGATGCGGCCTTCGGCCAGCTTGATGTCCATCCAGGCGCGCTGGATGGCATAGGCGTCGGCAATGGTGATGTCGGGGTACTCGAGCGAAATCTGGCGGATCTGCTGGCGGGTGCGTTCGGCTTCGTGCAGTCGCGCGGCGATGGCGCGCACGGTATCTTTATCTAGCATCGGAGTTCCAGGTGTCATGGAGTTGGAGTGGAATCAATTGGGGAAGGGGACGAGCGTGTTGACCAGCCGTCCCACGCCTTCGATCTCGGTCACGACTTCGTCGCCGGGCTGCACGTTGACGATGCCGTCGGGCGTGCCGGTCAGGATCAGGTCGCCGGGCGAGAGCGTCATGAAGCTGCTGAAGTACTCGATCAGCGCGGGCACGTCAAACACCATGTCGCGGGTATTGCCGCGCTGCGTCTCCACGCCGTTGACGGTGGTGCGCAGGTTGAGGTTCATGGGGTCGGGCACGTCGTCGCGGTCCACCAGCCAGGGGCCTAGCGGTGTGCAGGTGTCGCGGCTTTTCACGCGCAGATTGGGGCGGTACCAGTTTTCCAGGTAGTCGCGCAGCGCATAGTCGTTGGCCACGGTGTAGCCGGCCACGCAGTCATAGGCCTGGGCGCGGCTGACCTTGCTGGCGGTCTTGCCTATTACCACCGCCAGTTCGCATTCGTAGTGCATGAAGGCGACGTCGGCGGGGCGCAAGGTCTGGGCGCGGTGCCCGACGAAGGTGTTGGCGGCCTTGAGGAAGCCCAGCGGCTCGTCCGGGGCCTTGAACGCCAGTTCCTTGGCGTGGTCGGCATAGTTGATGGCCAGCGTGAAGGTGGTGCGCGGCTCGAAGGGCGGCAGCCATTGCACCGCGTCTTCGGCATACACGCGTCCGTCGGCCAGGCGGACCTGGCCGGGGCCGGCTTCGGTGGCGGCATGGATGACGCCGTCCAGGGAAATACGGGCATGTTTCATGGCGGGCTCCTGGGCTATCGGGCGGCGGCCAGCGCATTGCCCAGCGTGCCAACCCGGGAAATGCTGATCTCGTAGCGCTGTCCGGCGCGCGCGCGCGGCGCGCCGTGAGGCGTGCCGGCCAGCAGGATGTCGCCCGCTTCCAGCGTCATGAACTGGGTCACGTCGGCGATCAGCCGCGCTACGGGACGGATCAGGTCGGCGGTGCTGGCGCGCTGCGCCACCTGGCCGTCGATGCGCACTTCGATGTCCAGGGCGTCCACGTCGCCGACCGCGGCCACGGGGGCGAGATCCTGGCCGATGGGGCAGAAGCCGTCGCGGCATTTCTGCTTGAGCGCGGGGCGGAAGTAGCTGGCGTGCGGCACGGACAGGTCCGCCACCACGCGGTACCCCGCCACATAGTCCAGCGCCTCGGCTTCGCTCACGCGGGTCGCACGGCGGGCGAACACCACGCCCAGGCAGGCGCCCACTTCGACCTCGTCCACGTCGGCGGGCAGGGCGATCACGTCGCCATTGCGGGCATAGGTATTGGCCGGCTTGATGTAGAGCACGGGCGCCTTGGGCGCGGCCTTGTAGGGGGGCGCGTCCACGGCCTCGCCCAGCGCGGCCAGCGCCTGGCGCGTGTTCAGCGCCGCGCCCACCACGGTCCGCGGCCACGGCGTCGCGGCCGCGGCTGCGCGCGCGGCCAGGTGTTCGCGGTAGTTGTTGAGCTTGTAGTTCAGCACCGGGTCGGCTTCCTCGATCTGCATCGAGATGCCGAGCGGGCGCGCCGCCATCTGCGGCGCGAGCGCGGCGGTCAGCGCCTGGAACACCCGCTCGCCCAGGGCGGCTTTCTGTTCGGCATTGCGGCCGTGGCCGATGCGCAGCACCACGTGGACGAAGGCGTTGTCGGGATGGCCGTCGACGATCAGGCAGTCATCCACGCGCAGCGCGCGGGTGCGCGCGCCGGCCAGCGGGAACAGGCTGCCGTCGCCCACGGCGGCGTCCTGCACGGTCCGCATCAGCGCCTGCGTATCCAGGGCCAGATTGCCGGAGTATTCGATCCAGATATGGGGCATGGCCTTGCTCCGCATGATGTAATTATCATGTTAACTAGTTTAATGAAAAACTGCGATGGCAACAATCGGCCATAGGGTTGCCAGGGCCTGTTCCGCCTGGGGGTTTCCCGACGTTGACAGCGCGTTCCGGCAAGCATAACGTTAACTTGTTAATTAAATTTGCGCCGGACGGTCCGGCGCGGACAGGACGAGGAGCCGCGCGTGAGCATCAAGCACCGGATCAACGGCAAGCAGGTCGACAGCCGCGACCGCTTCATCACCAGCAACCCGGCCACGGGCGAACCCATCGCCGAGGTGGCCGCGGGCGGGCAGGCCGAGATCGACGCGGCCGTCGCGGCAGCCGCCGAGGCCTTCCCCAAATGGGCCAACACGCCTGCCAAGGAACGCGCCCGCCTGATGCGCAGGCTGGGCGAACTGATAGACCAGAACGTGCCGCAGCTGGCCGAACTGGAAACCCGCGACACCGGGCTGCCGATCTCGCAGACCCGCAAGCAGCTGATCCCGCGCGCCTCGGAGAATTTCAATTTCTTCGCCGAGGTCTGCACGCGCATGAACGGCCACACCTATCCGGTGGACGACCAGATGCTGAACTACACGCTGTACCAGCCGGTGGGCGTGTGCGCGCTGGTGTCGCCCTGGAACGTGCCGTTCATGACCGCCACCTGGAAGACGGCGCCTTGCCTGGCGCTGGGCAATACGGCGGTGCTGAAGATGTCCGAGCTTTCGCCGCTGACGGCGGACCAGCTCGGGATGCTGGCGCTGGAGGCCGGCATCCCGGCTGGCGTGCTGAACGTGGTGCAGGGCTACGGCGCCACCGCTGGCGATGCGCTGGTGCGGCATCCCGGCGTGCGCGCAATCTCGTTCACCGGCGGCACCGTGACCGGCAAGAAGATCCTGGCCAGCGCCGGCGGCGTCAAGAAGTATTCGATGGAACTGGGCGGCAAGTCGCCCGTGCTGATCTTCGACGACGCGGACGTGGAGCGCGCGCTGGACGCGGCGCTCTTCACCATCTTTTCGCTCAACGGCGAACGCTGCACCGCGGGTTCGCGCATCTTCATCCAGCAATCCATTTACGACGATTTCGTGCGCAGGTTTGCCGAACGCGCGCAGCGCCTGGCCGTGGGCGACCCCACCGATGACAATACCCACGTGGGCGCGATGATCACGCGCCAGCACTGGGAAAAGGTCACGGGCTACATCCGCCTGGCCGAGCAGGAAGGCGCGCGCATACTCGCGGGCGGCGCGGACCGGCCCGCAGGCTTGCCGGCCCATCTGGCGGGTGGCAATTTCGTCAGCCCGACGGTGCTGGCGGATGTCGACAACCGCATGCGTTGCGCGCAGGAAGAGATCTTCGGACCGGTCGCCTGCCTGCTGCCGTTCAAGGACGAGGCCGAGGGCCTGGCGCTGGCCAATGACGTGAAGTACGGTCTCGCGTCCTACATCTGGACCCGCGACATTGGGCGGGCGCACCGACTGGCCCGCGGCATCGAGGCGGGCATGGTATTCATCAACAGCCAGAATGTGCGCGACCTGCGCCAGCCCTTCGGCGGCACCAAGGAATCGGGCACGGGACGCGAAGGCGGCGAATACAGTTACGAGGTCTTTGCCGAGATCAAGAACGTGTGCGTGTCCATGGGCAGCCACCACATCCCCAGATGGGGCGTCTGAATCCGGCCCCGACCACAAGAACGAGGAGACTAGCATCATGGGCAAGCTCGCGCTGGCGGCCAAGGTAACGCATGTGCCGTCCATGTATCTTTCGGAACTGCCTGGCAAGCACCAGGGTTGCAGGGAGGCGGCGATCCAGGGGCATCGCATCATCGGCCAGCGTTGCCGCGACCTGGATGTGGACAGCATCGTGGTGCTGGACGTGCACTGGCTGGTCAACGGCGGCTATCACGTGAACTGCAACAGCGGCTTCAAGGGCCGCTACACCAGCAACGAGCTGCCGCATTTCATCAAGGACATGGATTACGCCTACCGCGGCAATCCGCAACTGGGGCGCCGCATCGCTGAATGCGCCAACGCCGCGGGCGTGGGCACGCGTTCGCATGAAATCGACAGCCTGGAACTGGAGTACGGCACACTGGTGCCGATGCGCTACATGAATGGCGACGGGCGCTTCAACGTGGTGTCGGTAGCCGCCTGGTGCGCCTGGCACTCGCTGGACGAAAGCCGCCGCTTCGGCGCGGCGTTGCGCCAGGCCATCGAGGCCAGCGACAGCCGCGTGGCGGTGCTGGCCAGCGGTTCGCTGTCGCATCGCTTCAACGACAACGGCAGCCCCGAGGCCGCCATGCACCAGATCAGCCGCGAGTTCTTCCGGCAGGTGGACTTGCGGGTGGTGGAGTTGTGGCGCCAGGGCGACTGGAAGGCCTTCTGCGCCATGCTGCCCGAATACGCGGACCTGTGCGTGGGCGAGGGCGGCATGCACGATACCGCGATGCTGCTGGGCCTGTTGGGCTGGGACGGCTACGACCAGCCGGTGGAGATCGTGACGGATTACTTCGCCAGTTCCGGCACGGGGCAGATCAACGCGATCTTCCCGGTGCCGGCCTGATCATTCTTCTTCGGAGGCGCGCGCGTCGGCGGGCTCGCGCTTGATCAGTTCGACCATGGTGTCGACGTCGCGATACAGGCGGTCCAGCAATTCCTTGCCGATCCGGGCCTCGATTTCCTGGTACTTCGCGTCCACTTGCGGACGCATGCGGTCGATCAGCTTGTTGCTCTTGGGCGTCAGCGAAATTTCCTGGCGCCGCTGATCGGCGCTGGAGCGCGTGCGCTTGATCAGGCCCTGTTCCTGCATGCCCGCCAGCATGCGCGTGAGGCTGGGGCTGAGAATCTGGCAGGTGCGGGCGATCTGGTTGGGTTCCATGGAGCCCACTTCGCTCAGCGTGCGCAGCACCCGCCATTGTTGTTCGGTGACGCCCGCGGCGTGCAGGATGGGGCGGAAGTGCGCCATCAGCGTTTCACGCGCGTAGAGCAGCAGATGGGGGAGATTGCGGTGGTGGAAGCTCGGACTCATGGCGGCTATGTTAGCAAGAAGCCGGGCCGCGCCGCAGCGAAATCGGACGCGCGCGCCCATCGGTCCGCGCCGGGCGCGGCGCCGATGGGTGGCGGTGATCAGGCGGGGTTCTGCTGGGCCAGTTCCTGCAGGTCGTCGGGCAGGGTCAGGTCGGGGGCGGCCTGCTGCAATTCGCGCAGCGCCTGTACTGCCTCTTCCTGCTGTTCCTCGCGCACCAGCGCCCGGATGTGGGTCACGCGGGCTTCGATGTCTTGATCGCTGAGGGCGGGCGTTTCCGGCGTGGCGGGCTCGGCGGCTGGTTGTTCCGCGGGCGAGGTTTCCTGAGCGACGGGGGCGGCTTCCTGGGCAGGAGCGGCTTGCGGCGCCGTTTCTTGCGGCGGCGCGGCCACGCGTTCGGTGACGGGCGCGGACTGTTCGGCGGGCGCTTGCGCAGGCGTGGACAGCAGCGCGGGCGCGCGTTCCGAGCTTGTCCCTATTTCGTGGGGGGTGATGACAGGCGTGTTCTGCTCGGGAAAGTCCTGGGCTTCGCGCATCTCGGTCCAGGCGAACAGGCCGAAGACCATGGCCGCGCAAGCGGCAGCGCCCCAGGCGGGGTGCCAGCTATGGCCGGGATGCCAACGGCGGCGCACTGCCGCGTCCAATTCGGGATTGGCGCCGGGACCGTGCCTGCGATACAAGGCGCGCAGATCCCGTTCATCGTCTTCGTCGAAAGGGGGGCGGTAGGTAATGCTCATGCGCGTACTCCTCGCACATGCGCCTGGTGGCAAGGCGCATCCGCGTCTGACCTCTGCGCACGCCGCGCCGGTGGTCCGGCGGTCTCGTCGTAGCTCGGGTCCTGTTCCGGTTTAGGCGGCTTCCTGGAAAGCCGCGGGTGATTGCGCCGCGATTCCCGCCGCCGCGCCCCGAGGGCGTCTGGCTGCAGGTATGCCGCCCTGGGCCGGGCGGTTCGTCAATGCGCTGCACCTGATGATTATGCGCGATTTGGAGAAATCCGCCAGAGAATTTCTTGAGTTTGCATCATGTAACTTCAGCACGTCCCTGTTTTTGAAAGCAGAATGACAGATACCGCCCCATCATGGGGCGTGCAAGGACGAAAGCGCGCGTGTGCGCGCGCATGCCGCCCTGGCTTGCCGGTACACTTTCGCGCATGGCCAAATCCCGAACCGTATATGTGTGCTCCGATTGCGGCGGCACCACCCCCAAGTGGCAGGGCAAATGCCCGCATTGCAACGCCTGGAACACGCTGGAAGAAACCGTGGAATCGTCGGCGCCGGCCGCCGCCTCCCACCGTTATGCGCCGCTGGCGGCCGCCAGCCCCGTGCGCAGCCTGTCTGAAATCGAGGCCCGCGAAACGCCGCGCCAGCCTACCGGGCTGGAAGAATTCGACCGTGTGCTGGGCGGCGGCCTGGTGGCCGGCGCCGTGGTGCTGATCGGCGGCGACCCGGGCATAGGCAAGTCCACCTTGCTGCTGCAGGCGCTGGCCTCGCTGTCCGAAGTCACCAACGTGCTTTACGTGACGGGCGAGGAATCCGCCGAGCAGGTGGCGCTGCGCGCGCGCCGGCTGGGCCTGCAGACGGGCAACGTCAACCTGCTGGCCGAGATCCGGCTGGAGTCGATCCAGGCGGCGGTGTCGGAGCAGAAGCCCACTGTAGCGGTGATCGACTCGATCCAGACCCTGTACAGCGGCGAACTGACCGCGGCGCCGGGGTCGGTGTCGCAGGTGCGCGAATGCGCGGCGCAGCTCACGCGCCTGGCCAAGCAGACGGGCATCGCCATCGTCATGATCGGCCACGTCACCAAGGACGGCGCGCTGGCCGGGCCGCGGGTGCTGGAGCACATCGTGGACACCGTGCTGTATTTCGAGGGCGACACGCATTCCTCGTTCCGCCTGGTGCGCGCCTTCAAGAACCGCTTCGGCGCGGTCAATGAACTGGGTGTCTTCGCCATGACGGACCGCGGGCTGCGCGGCGTGGCCAACCCTTCCGCGCTGTTCCTGTCGCAGCATGAACAGCAGGTCGCGGGATCCTGCGTGATGGCCACGCAGGAAGGCACGCGCCCGCTGCTGGTGGAGATCCAGGCGCTGGTGGATAGTTCGCACGCGCCCAACCCGCGCCGGCTCACGGTCGGCCTGGAGGGCAACCGCCTGGCGATGCTGCTGGCGGTGCTGCACCGGCACGCCGGCGTGTCCACCTTTGACCAGGACGTGTTCGTCAACGCGGTGGGCGGCGTGCGCATCACGGAACCTGCGGCCGACCTGCCGGTACTGCTGGCCATCATGTCCTCGCTGCGCGACAAGCCGCTGCCGCGCGGCCTGATTGCTTTCGGCGAGGTCGGCCTGGCGGGCGAGATCCGGCCCGCGCCGCGCGGACAGGAACGCTTGCGCGAAGCGGCCAAGCTGGGCTTTTCGATTGCGCTGATCCCTAAGGCCAACGCGCCGCGCCAGCCCATCGAAGGACTGGAGATCTGGGCGGTGGACCGGCTGGACGCCGCGCTGGACAAGCTGCGCTGACGCCGAGAGCGGCGGCCTGCGGCGGTTTCATATCGACATTCTGATTGCCCGGCCTGCACTGGCCGGGCCTGCTGGAGCAAGAAGTGAGTCTGTTAGTTATCGCCGCGTGCCTGGCTGCGGGCGGCCTGATCGGTTTCATGGGCGGCGTGCTGGGCATCGGGGGCGGCCTGATCGCGATTCCCGCGCTGGTGCTGTTGATGGGCATGTCGCAGCAGTTGGCGCAGGGCACGGCGCTCATCATGGTCCTGCCCACCATCATGATGGCGGTGCGCAAGTACAACCAGCAGACCCGCATCGACAAGCGCGTGGCGTTGGCGGGAGCGGCCGGGGCCGTGGTGTTCACCTGGGTCGGCGCGCAACTGGCGCTGGGCATAGATTCCGGCATCCTGCGCCGCAGCTTCGCCGTGTTCCTGTTCTTCATTGCGCTGTTCTATGTGTGGCAGACCTGGCGCGCCTCGCGTCCCGTTGCGGCGCGCAAGCCGGCGGCCAAGGGCGATGCCCCGATCTTCACGCCGCGCCGCGCCAGCGTGCTGGGCATTTTGTGCGGCACGCTGGGCGGCTTCTTCGGCGTGGGCGGCGCGGTGCTGGCCGTGCCCATCATCACGTCCGTGTTCAGGTTGCCGCAGACCACGGCGCAGGCGCTGGCGCTGAGCATGGTGATTCCGGGATCTTTCATCGCGTTGATCACCTACTCCTGGGCGGGGCAGGCCGATTGGCTGGTCGGCGCGCCGCTGGCGATAGGCAGCCTGCTGTTCGTGCCGGTGGGCGTGAAGCTTGCGTACCGTCTGCCTGAACGCAAGCTGAGAGCCTGCTTCGCACTGATGCTGTTCGCCACCGTGGCGCTGCTGGCGTTCGAGAGCTGAACCGTCCGCGCCATATTTCGAAGCGTTAGCGACCGAAATTTTCTGGTTCCGCGCTGAACCTTCTGGATGGGGCCGGTTCAAACGGGAACGGGTAAAGCGGCGATGTTGCCGCCCCGTGTCGAAAAAAGGACTTCGGTCCTTTTACATTCAGGAGTTCATGAAATGACGACTCACTCCCGTATTGCTGCGTTCCTATCCACCTCGGCCCTGTGCCTCGGTCTGGCTGCCGCGCCTTCGGCGTTTGCGGCGGGCGCCGATGCCACGTCCAAGACGGGTGAAACCAAGACCCAGGCGCAGCACAAGCATCACAAGTCCGACAAGACCTCCGCCAAACCGGCGGCGGCCAAATCGGGCGGGGCCGCGAAGACGGATCATTCCGGCGCAGCGGCGCCAGCGAAGTAAGCACTGAGGGCCTGAGCGCCCGGTAGTTCCTTTGCGCAAACGACTTCCGATTCCCGCGGGGGCCGGAAAGTCGAAAGCCTCTCGGTATGGGCGCCGAGAGGCTTTTTCATTTGGCGCGCCGCGGCTGCGGCGCAGGGCGGGCCTTACTCCGCAGGAGTGATCACGCGGCCGGTCTCGAAGAACGCCTGCAGGTTTTCCAGCATCAGGTTCTCCATGGCTACGCGGGTTTCCAGCGTGGCGCTGCCGATGTGCGGCAGCAGCACTGCGCGATCGGTCTTGAGCAACGCTTCGGGCACCTTGGGCTCGTGCTCGAACACGTCGAGCGCGGCGCAGCCCAGCTTGCCGGCTTCCAGCGCGGCGACCAGCGCGGTCTCGTCGATGACGGGGCCGCGCGCGATGTTGACGATGATGCCCGTGGGGCCCAGCGCTTCCAGCACTTCGCGGTTGACCAGATGGCGCGTGCTGGGGCCGCCGACGGTGGCCACGATGAGGAAGTCGGCCCACTTGGCCAGGTCGGTGAGCGAGGCTTCGTAGCCGTATTCCACGTCATCGCGCTTGCGGCGGTTGTGGTAGCGCACGTCCATGTCGAAGCCCATGCCGCGGCGGGCGATGGCCTCGCCGATGCGGCCCAGGCCGACGATGCCCAGCTTCTTGCCGCTGACGCGCTGGCCCAGCGGGATGCCGCCATGCACCTGGCCCCACTGGCCCGCGCGCACGAAGCGTTCGCCCTGGCCCATGTGGCGCGCGCCCGCGATCAGGAGGCCCCAGGCCAGATCGGCGACGCAGTCGGTCAGCACGTCGGGGGTATTGCTGACCTGCACGCCACGCTGCCTGGCGGCCTGGACGTCGATGGTCTCGTAGCCCACGCCCCAGCTGCAGATGGCCTTCAGGTCGGGCAGGGCGTTGATGAGTTCGGCGTTGGCGCCGTAGGTGGCGGACGTGACGACGGCGGTGACGCCCTTGCCATGCTCGGCCAGCGCCGCCTTGCGGTCCGGGTACTTCCATAGTTCGACGACGTCGTAGCGGTCCGCGAGCGTCTTGTTGGCGTAGGGGGAACCGGCCAGCGAGCCGACCTGGATGATGCGATGCTTGGTGGTCATGTTGTCGTACAGGTGGGTGGCAAAACGTTGATGCTACTTGATCCGGCCTTGATGCAGGCTGACAGGATGCCCGCCAGGGGCATCCCGGGTCCCGATCGCGGCCTTACTCGAGCTGGATGTTGGCTTTCTGGATGACGTCCTTCCAGCGCTTGACCTCGGCCTGCTGGAATGCCGTGAACTGCTGCGGCGTGTTGGCCACGACCTCGAAGCCCAGGCCTTGCAGGGTCTTCTCGGTCTGGGGATCGCGCAGCGCGGTCTGCAAGGCCTTGGACAGTTGCTGGACGATGGGCGCGGGCGTGCCCTTGGGCACGGCAAAGCCTTGCCAGGAGTACACCACCATGTCCTTGATGCCGGCCTCGGCCAGCGTGGGCACGTCCGGCAGGTCGGCGGCGCGGGCGTCGCCCGTGATGGCCAGCGCCTTGAGCTTGCCGGCCTTGATGTGGGTCTGGACCGCGCCCAGGTTCTGGAATGACACGTTGACCTGCCCGCCGATCAGGTCGGCGATGGCCGCGCCGCCGCCGCGGTAGGGGACGTCCACGCCCGTGCTCTGGGTGCGCTGGCGGAACAGCACGGCGGACAGGTGGTCCGACGAACCCGTGCCCGACGAGGCATAGGACACCTTGCCCGGATTCTTCTTCGCGTATTCGACCAGCTCGGCGACGGTGCTGGCCGGAAACGTCGGCGCTGCCACCAGCACGTTGGGATTGCGCACCGCCTGCGTCAGGTATTCGAAGTCCTTGCTGGGGTTGTACGACAGGTTCTTGTAGAGCGCCTCGTTGATGGCGAAGGTGCCGATGGAGCCGACCATCATGGTGTACCCGTCAGGCGTGGAGCGGGCCAGCGCCTGCGCGCCGATGGCGCTGTTGGCGCCGGGCTTGTTTTCGACCACGAAGGTCTGCCCCAGGATTTTCGTCAGCCCCGGCGTGACCGAGCGCGCGGTAATGTCGGAAGAACCGCCCGGCACGAAAGGCACTATCATCGTCACGGGTTTGTCGGGATAGCCGGCGGCCTGCGCCGCGGGCATCCCGGGCAGCACGGCGCCTGCGGCGACGGCGGCTGCGACGGCCGCGGCGCTCATCAGTTTGTTCATGGTGTCTCCTGGTTCGCGTGCTGATGAAGAGCCCGCCGCCCACGCGTTGCGGACGGACCCGGATCGGCTTGGGGTCAGTCGACCTTGGCGCCGGATTTCTTCACGACCTCCGCCCATTTGGCGGATTCCTGCGCCATGAACTGTTTGAACTGGGCCGGCGTGTTGCCGGAGGGCGTGGCGCCTTGCGCCTGCAACTGCGTGCGCACGGATTCCTGCTTGAGGGCCGCGGCCACGTCGCGCTGGATCTTGTCGACCACCGCCTGCGGCGTGCCGGCGGGCGCCAGCAGGCCGAACCAGCTGGACGCGTCATAGCCCTGCACGCCGGCCTCGGCCATGGTGGGGACGTCGGGCAAGGCGGGTGAACGCTGGGCGCTGGTGACGGCCAGCGGGCGCAGCTTGCCGCTCTTGAGAAACCCCATGGAGGACGGCAGGTTGTCGAAGATCAGATCGGCGGAACCGGCCATCACATCGGTCAGCGCGGGGCTGCTTCCCTTGTACGGCACGTGGGTCATGCGCGTACCCGTCATGTTCTGGAACAGCTCTCCCGACAGATGCGTGGAGGTGCCGTTGCCGGTGGACGCCATGTTGACGCTGCCCGGATTGGCCTTCAGGTACTTGATCAGGTCGGCCACAGTGCGGATGCCGTGCTTGTCGGCAAACGCGGGGTTGAGTTCCAGGATGTTGGGTACGGGGATCACCAGCGTCACCGGCACGAAGTCCTTGACCGGGTCGTAAGGCAGCTTGGCATAGACCGACTGGTTGATCGCATGGGTGCTGACGGTGCCCATCAGCAGCGTGTAGCCGTCCGGCGCGGCCCGGGCGGCTTCGGCCGTGCCGACGTTGCCGCCTGCGCCTGCCTTGTTGTCCACCACCACGGCCTTGTTCCAGGTCTTGCCGAGTTCGGCGGCGACGATGCGGGCCGCGATGTCGGTGGTGCCGCCGGCCGGGAAGGGCACGATGATCTTGACGTCCCGTTCCGGGTAGTCTGCCCGCGCCGGCGCGGCCGGCGACAGGAAGGCGGCCGCCGCCAGGGCGGCGCTGCAAAGAACGGCCAAGGCGGACCGGCCTCGCGCAGGGGCTGCATGCATGGAATTCGTCTCCTCGGTGTGCGCGTGGCCGCGCATCGTTTCTGGGGGTATTCCGCCCCTGGCATGGCCCGAGGCTTTGACGCCGCATGGCGCCCCGCGGCGCCCTGCGTTTTGCTGCCGGACTACTTGTAAAACAAATATATGTATTGAGCTTGTGCTTGTCAACCAAGTATACTTTTTCGAACCCCCACACCCGATAGCAGGATCAGCCAGGAGCCCCGTCCATGAAAACCTCCCCGGTCACCGCGCAGGATTTGCAGCGTTCGGTCATCGCCGTGCCGCCGCTGGCGCGCCACGACGATCTTTCCCTGAACGAGGCGGCCAACAAGACCTTGCTCGGCCATCTGGAAGCGGGCGGCGTGCGCAACGTGATGTATGGCGGCAACGCCAACTTCTACAACGTGGGCGTGGGCGAGTACGCGCGCATCGTCGACATGCTGGCCGGACTGGCGGGCGCGGACACGTGGATCCTGCCTTCCGTGGGGCCCGACTACGGCAAGATGATGGACCAGGCGGCGATCCTGCGTACGCGTGCGTTTCCCACGGCCATGTTGCTGCCCATGTCCTTTCCCTACACGGACGCGGGCCTGGCCGAAGGCGTACGCCGCTTCACGGACGCGCTGGGCAAGCCCGCGGTGATCTACATCAAGTCGTCCGGCTACCTGGCGCCGGAAAGCGCCGCGCGCCTGATCGAAGAGGGCCGCATCGTGGCCTTCAAGTACGCCGTCGTGCGCGATGATCCGTCGCAGGACGCCTACCTGTCATCGCTGCTGCAGGCGGTGGACGCGCGCTGGATCGTCAGTGGCATCGGCGAACGTCCGGCCATCGTGCACTACCGCGATTTCGGCCTGAAGAGCTTCACCTCCGGCTCGGTCTGCGTGGCGCCGCGCGGTTCGATGCGCCTGTTGCATCTGTTGCGCGACGGCCGCTATGACGAAGCCGAGGCTGTACGCCAGCAGTACCTGGGCCTGGAAGACTGCCGCGACAGCATCAGTCCCATTCGCGTGCTGCACGATGCCGTGACGCTGTCGGGCGTGGCGGACATGGGGCCGATGCTGCCCCTGCTGACCGGCATCTCCGCCGCCGAGCGCGAGCGGGTGGCGCCGGTGGCGCGCGCCCTGGCGGCCTGGGACCGGGAGGCGGCTGCTGCGTGAGCGCACTGGCGCCGCGCATTGACGGTACGATGAGCGCTGTCCCGCCATCGCGGACAGCGCCATAGCATCGAGGAGGTTTCGTGGCCCGACCCAAAGCAACACCCGCGCCAGCGCCGCAGGCGCCCGCCGAACACGATGCCGCGGGCGCGCTGGTGCTCGAACGCGGGCACCGGGTGCGGCTGGCGGATCAGCTGTACGGCCAGATCTTCGAGCAGATCGTCTCTGGCGGGTTGAACGTGGGCGACAAGCTGCCTTCCGAGAACGAAATATCCGAACGCTTCGGCGTCTCGCGTCCGGTGGTGCGCGAAGCGCTGCTGCGGCTGCGCGCCGACGGCCTGATCACCGCGCACCAGGGGCTGGGCACCTTTGTCAGCCATGCGCCCGCACCGCGCCTGAAGACCTTCAACGACGTGCAGAACGTCAGCGCCTACCTGCGGGCCCAGGAGGTCCGGGTGGCGCTGGAGGGCGACGCCGCGCGCCTGGCGGCGCTGCGCCGCACCGACGAGCAGCTCAGGAAGATCGCCGATGCGCATGCGGCCTTCGCCGACAGCCTGGCGCGCGGCCAGGTGTCGGCCGAGGCCGACCTGGCCTTCCATGCCAGCATCGCCGAAGCCAGCGGCAACGACTTCTATCTGGGCGTGCTGGAAAGCATCCACGAATCCATCAGCGGCTTCATGCGGCTGACCTTGAACCTGACCCGCACCGGTTCGCGCCAGCGTGCGCAGCGCGTGGTGGACGAGCATGCCGCGATCCTGGACGCCATCCGCGAACAGGACAGCGAGCGCGCCCGCGTGGCCATGCAGTTCCATCTGGGCCAGGCCCGTCACCGGCTGGTGGACCGCGAGCGCGATTGATCCCTTCCGTCCGCCCGCTGCGATCAAACCAAAACTACAGGAGACCAGAGTGCAAGGGAATATCGCGGCGGAAGTGCCGGTGGAGCAGGTCCGCGAGCAGATCCTGCAGGTGCTGATGGCCTGGGGCATGGCGCAGGACCTGGCGCACATTACCGCGGGCCTGATGGCGCGCACCGACCTGCTGGGCATCGACTCGCACGGCATCTCCATGCTGCCGGCATACGAGGACAAGCTGCGCGCCGGCGCCCTGCGGCTGGACGCCAGGCCGCAGATCCTGCGCGACGGCGGCGCCAGCGCGCTGATCGACGGCATGGGCGGCCTGGGCTATCCGGTGGCGGCGCAGGCCATGAACCTGGCGGTGGACAAGGCTTTGGAGCACGGCGTGGGCGCCGTGTCGGTCTGTAATTCGCATCACTTCGGCGCGGCCGGCGTCTATGCGCGCATCGCGGTCGAGCGCGGCGTGGTCGGGCTGGTGACCAGCAGCGCCAACGGCGTCATCATGGTGCCCACGCGCGGCGCCATGCCCATGCTGGGCACCAATCCCATCGCCTTCGGCGCGCCGGCCGCCTACAACGAACCCTTTGTGCTGGACATGGCGACCACCACCGTCGCCGCCAACAAGGTCAAGGTCTACGACTTCCTTGATCAGCCCTTGCCGCCAGGCTGGGCGGTGGACGGGCAGGGCGGCGCGGTTACCGATGCGGCGGCCGCCATGCAATTTATCTTCACGCATCCCGAGGGCGGCCTGACCCCGCTGGGCGGCACTGCCGCCATGAGCAGCCACAAGGGCTACGGCCTGGCGATGATGGCGCAGATCCTGGGCGGCACGCTCAGCGGCAGCGCCTTCGCCGCGCGCCGCGCCCCGACGCGCCGGCCGGGCGAACCCGACGATGTGGGCCATTTCTTCCTGGCCTTGAACCCCGACGCCTTCCGCGCGGCGGGCTCGTTCGAGTCCGACATGGACGACATGATCGACGCCATGCACGACACGCCGCCCGCCAACCCGGACGAGCCGGTGCTGGTGGCGGGCGAGCCCGAAGCCGCCGAGCGCGCGCGCCGGCTGCGCGCAGGCATACCCATTTCCGCCGCGCTGGCCGAACGCCTGCGCGCCATCTGCGAGCGCGCCGGCACGCCTTATCTGCTGGACCCGGCGTGATTCCGTTTTCCCTATAAACCCTTGCCCAAGAGCACAGGAACAGAGACATGAGCAATTCAGACAAGCGCAAGAAACCCGAAGAACTGCGCAGCCACCGCTGGTATGGCGTGCGCGACCTGCGCTCGTTCGGCCACCGTTCGCGCACCGCGCAGATGGGCTATCACCGCTCGGACTACGCCGGCAAGCCGGTGATCGCCATCATCAACACCTGGAGCGACATCAACCCCTGCCACAGCCACTTCAAGCAGCGCGTCGAAGAGGTCAAGCGCGGCATCTGGCAGGCGGGCGGCTTCCCGGTGGAAATGCCCGCCATGAGCCTGTCGGAACCCTTCCAGAAGCCGACCACCATGCTCTACCGCAACCTGCTGGCGATGGAGACCGAAGAGCTTCTGCGCTCCTATCCCGCGGACGGCTGTGTGCTGATGGGCGGCTGCGACAAGACCACGCCCGCGCTGCTGATGGGCGCGGTGTCCATGGACTTGCCCACCATCTTCATGCCGGCCGGCCCCATGCTGCGCGGCAACTGGAACGGCAACACGCTGGGCTCGGGCTCGGACACCTGGAAATACTGGGCCGAGCTGCGCGCCGGCAACATTACCGAGGAAGACTGGCAGGGCGTGGAGGACGGCATCGCCCGTTCGCCCGGCCACTGCATGACGATGGGCACCGCGTCCACCATGACGGGCGCGGTCGAGGCGCTGGGCCTGTGCCTGTCGGGCGCTTCATCGATCCCCGCGCCGGATTCGCGCCACGCGCAGATGGCCAGCCTGACCGGCAAGCGCATCGTGGAAATGGTGTGGGAAGACCTGAAGCCGTCGGACCTGCTGACCGCCGCGTCGTTCGACAATGCCGTGCGCACGGTGCTGGCGCTGTCCGGCTCAACCAATTCCGTGGTGCACCTGATCGCCATGGCGCGGCGCAGCGGCTTCGGGCTGGACCTGGACCGCTTCGACCATCTGGCGCGCACCACGCCGGTGCTGGCCAATCTGCGGCCGGCCGGCAAGTACCTGATGGAAGACTTCTATTACGCCGGCGGCCTGCGCGCCATGCTGGTGCAACTGGGCGACCTGCTGGACACGACGCAGCGCACCGTGGACGGCCGCACGCTGGGCGAGAACATCGCGGGCGCGCGGATCTTCAATGAAGACGTGATCCGGCCGCGCGCGCAGGCGCTGATCGAGCGCGACGGGCTGGCGGTGCTGCGCGGCAACCTGGCGCCCGACGGCGCGGTGATCAAGCCGCCCGCGATGGAGGCGCATCTGCAGGTGCACACGGGCCGTGCGGTGGTCTTCAAGGACTACAACGACATGGCGGCGCGCATCGACGACCCCGACCTGGACGTGGATGCCGACAGCGTCATCGTGCTGCAGAACGCGGGACCGCAGGGCGCGCCCGGCATGCCCGAATGGGGCCAGTTGCCGATTCCGCAAAAGCTCCTGAAGCAGGGCGTGCGCGACATGGTGCGCATTTCGGATGCGCGCATGAGCGGCACCAGCTATGGCGCCTGTGTGCTGCACGTGGCGCCCGAGGCCTACGTGGGCGGCCCGTTGGCGCTGGTGCAGGACGGCGACCGCATCACGCTGGACGTGCCGGCGCGGCGCCTGGAACTGCTGGTGTCCGACGAGGAGCTTGCCGCGCGCCGCGCCGCCTGGCAGGCGCCGCCGCCGCGTTTCGAGCGCGGCTATGGCGTGCTGTACCTCAAGCATATCGGCCAGGCCGACACGGGCTGCGATTTTGATTTTCTTCAGACCGAAACGCGCGCTCCGGCCGCGGGCGAGCCTGAAATCCACTGACCCGGACACCGGGCGCACATACTAAAAAAACCATAGAGGAGACAACCATGCAACAGAAGAAACCGGCGGCGCGCGCGCGCCTGGCCATCCTGGCGGCGGCGGGGACACTGGCCATGCTGCCCGGCATGCTGATGGCGCAGGGCGCGGCCTGGCCCGCCAAGCAACTCAAGCTGGTGGTGCCGTTCCCCGCGGGCGGCAGCACCGATTCGGTGGGGCGCCTGCTGGCGGCCGAACTGTCCAAGGAACTGGGCCAGACCGTGGTGGTGGAGAACAAGGGCGGCGCCAATGGCAATATCGGCTCCGACATGGTGGCCAAGGCCGAGCCCGACGGCTATACCCTGCTGCTGTCCGGCGTGGGGTCCAACGCCATCAGCTACGCGATCTACCAGAACATGCCATACCGCAACAGCGACTTCGCGCATATCTCGCTGCTGGCAACCGGCCCCAATGTGCTGGTGGCCAACAACGACTTCCCGGGCAAGACTTTCGCGGACTTCATCAAGCTGGCGCGGGAGAATCCGGGCAAGTACACGCATGCGAGTTCGGGCAGCGGCTCCTCCGGCCACCTGGCCATGGAGATGCTGAAACAGGACGCCAAGATCGACCTGGTGCACGTGCCCTACAAGGGCGGCGCCGCCGCCATCACCGACACCATCGGAGGCCGTGTCTCGGTATTGTTCCTGAACCAGGACGCGTTGCTGCCGCAGGTCACGTCGGGCAAGCTGCGCGCACTGGCCGTGGCCAGCGCCAAGCGCAATCCCGCCTATCCCGATACGCCGACGGTGGCGGAATCAGGCTATCCGGGTTTTTCGGCCGAGTCCTGGTTTGGCTTGTCGGCGCCAGCGAAGACGCCGCCCGCCGTGATCCAGCGCCTGAACCAGGCGACGGTGAAGGCGCTATCCTCGCCCGAGATCCGGCAGAAGCTGGAGAGCGTGGGGTTCGTGGTGGTGGCCGACGACCCGAAATCGTTCTCGGCGTTCGTGGATAACGAGATCACGAAATGGGGCAAGGCCGCCAAGGCCTCGGGCGCGAAAATGGATTGAATGCGTGGATTGAATGCGCGGCCGGGCTTGCAGGCCCGGCCTGACCTGTTTTTCTTGATGAAGTGAAAAGTGCAATGAACTCACCCCTACCCAACCGTTTCCGCCAACGCATCCTGGCGCGCGAACGGCTCATCGGATTCTGGATGTGCATGTCCAGCCACATCACGGCCGAGCTCGTGGGCCTGGCCGATTTCGACTGGCTGCTGCTGGACGGCGAGCACTCGCCCAACGAGGTGCCGATGTTCCTGCAGCAGCTGCAGGCCTTGCAGGGCAGCGCCAGCGCCGCTGTCGGGCGGCCGTCGTGGAACGATCCGGTGGAGATCAAGCGGCTGCTGGATATCGGCTTCTACAACCTGCTGATTCCGTTCATCGAATCCGAAGAGGACGCGCGCCGGGCCGTGGCCGCCACGCGCTACCCGCCGCAGGGCATGCGCGGCGTGGCGGGCGCCCAGCGCAGCAACCGCTATGGCACGGTGCCGGACTACCTGCACACCATCAACGACAACATCTGCGTGCTGCTGCAGATAGAAAGCCGCCCGGGCATCGCCGCGGTGGACGAGATCGCTTCGGTGGAAGGCGTGGACGGCGTGTTCATCGGGCCGTCCGACCTGGCCGCGGCGCTGGGACATATCGGCAATCCCGGCCATCCCGAAGTCCAGGAGGCCATCCGCCATCTGTACCAGCGGGTGTCCGCCCAAGGCAAGGCCGTGGGCATTCTTGCGCCGGTGCATGCGGATGCGCGGCGCTACCTGGACATGGGCATGCACTTCGTGGCGGTGGGCACCGACCTGGGCGTGTTCAAGCAGGCAACCTTCGCCTTGCGCGAGGCGTTCCCGACCTGATGGCGCTCAGGCGTCTTCCAGCGCCAGCAGTTCGCCTATCGTCTGGCGCCGGCGGATCAGCCGCGCCGCGCCGTTGTCCAGCAGCACTTCGGGCGCCAGCGGGCGGCTGTTGTAGTTCGAGGACATGGACGAGCCATAGGCGCCCGCGTCGTGGAACACCAGGAAGTCGCCGATGCGCGGCTGCGGCAGCAACTGATCCGACACGACGCCGCCGGCGTCCTGGGTGAACACGTCGCCCGATTCGCACAGCGGGCCGGCTACGGCGATGCGGGTCTCCGCCGCGCCCTGCGGCTTGCCGCCATCGGGCGCATGCACCGAAATGCGGTGATAGCTGCCGTACATGGCCGGGCGCATCAGGTCGTTGAAGCCGGCATCGACCAGCGCGAAGTCGCGCTCCGGGCGGCGGTTGATCGAATGCACTTCCGACACCAGCGCGCCGGCCTCGGCGACCAGGAAGCGGCCCGGCTCGATCTCCAGGCGGATCTCGTGGCCCAGGCGTTCGGCGATGCGGCGGCGCGCCGCGTCCCATTGCTCGAAGTAGTGGTCGCAGTCGATACGGGCATCGCCTTCGCGGTACGGGATGGACAGGCCGCCGCCCGCCGAAATGGCTTCGATGTCATGGTCCAGCGAGGCGACCACGTCGACCATGGCGTCGCACACGCTGGACAGGTGCGCGTAGTCCACGCCCGAGCCGATATGCATGTGGATGCCGACCAGCTTCAGGCCGTGGCGGCGCACGATGGCCATGGCTTCGGCCACATCGCCGATCCAGATGCCGTGCTTGCTCTGCGGGCCGCCGGTATTGGTCTTGTTGCTGTGGCCGTGGCCGAAACCCGGGTTGATGCGCAGCCAGACGCGATGGCCGGGCGAGGCCTGGCCCACGCGGGCCAGCATGTCCAGGGAACCGGCGTTGACGGTGATGCCGTGCTTGAGCACCGCGGCCAGCGTGGCGTGGTCGATCAGGTCCGCGGTGAAGACGATGCCTTCCGGCTCGCCCTGGGGCTGGAAGCCGGCAGCCAGGCTGCGCTCGATCTCGCCCAGCGAGACGGCGTCCACCACGGCGCCTTCGGCGCGCATCAGGCGCAGGATGTGCAGGTTGGAGCAGGCCTTCTGCGCATAGCGGATGGTGTCGAAGCGGCGCAGTTGCGCAATGCGTTCACGGATGACGGCGGCGTCGTACACCCAGAGCGGCGTGCCGTGCTCGGCGGCGAGTTGGGTGAGTTGGCGCGGATCGAAGGCCATGGCGGGCGAAACCTTGTTGGTGGAAGTGAAAACAAGGCGGCATGATGCCCGGCTTCGGTCATCCAGTAAAATGCTTAAAATTCCTTGATCGATTCATTTTTGATATGGGTAGGCGATGCTGACGCACCGGCAAATCGAAGTCTTCCGTGCGGTCATGATCGCCGGCAGCGTGACCAAGGCGGCCGAGCTGCTGGGCTCTTCCCAGCCGACCGTCAGCCGCGAGCTGGCGCGCATGGAGCAGGGCATAGGCTTCACGCTGTTCGACCGGGTGGCAGGGCGGCTGCGGCCCACCATGCCGGGCCTGGCGCTGTTCGACGAGGTCCGCCAGTCCTACGCCGGCCTGGAACGGGTCGCTTCGGCCGCGGCCCGCCTGCGGGCCTACAAGGGCGGGCAACTGTCGGTGATCGCGCTGCCGGTCTTTTCCCATTCGATCCTGCCGGACGCGTTCCGGCGTTTCCATGAGCGCCATCCCGGGGTGAGCCTGGCGCTGGAAACCCAGGAATCGCCCTTCCTGGAGGAATGGCTGAGCGCCCAGCGCTACGACCTGGGCCTGACCGAGCACGACGCGGCGCCGGCCGGCACGCGCGTGGAGCTGCTGCTGGAAGTGGACGAAGTCTGCGTGCTGCCCGACGCCCACGAGCTCCTGGGCAGGCAGCGCATCGAGCTGGCCGATTTCGAGGGCCATGCGTTCGTCAGCCTGTCCTCCAGCGATCCCTACCGTATCCAGATCGACGAAGCCTTTGCCGAAGCCGGCGTGCTGCGGCGGTCCATCGTCGAGACGACGACTGCCGTGTCTGTGTGTACCTTCGTGCGCCAGGGCCTGGGCCTGGCCATCGTGAACCCGCTGACTGCGCTGGATTTTGCCGGCCGGGGCCTGCATATCCGCCCCTTGGCGCGCTCGTTTCCGTTCCGGGTCAGCGTGGTGTTTCCAGAGCACCGGCCGGGCAATCCGCTGGTGGATGCATTGATGGCGTCGTTGCGCGAGGCGGCGCAGGCGGCCCGGAGCCGCCTGGCGTCTGGCCTGGATCAGGAAGTGCCGCGCAGTCGTCGCTCTGCCGCCAGCCGGTAGGCCTGCAAGCGCGCCTTCAGCAACGGGTCGCCCGCGAACTCGATGCCGGCAGGCAGGATGGAAGGGTCGAATACCAGGGTGCGCTGTGCGTCCTGATCTGGCGCAAGGCGTTCCAGCATCAGATATCCCAGGAGCAGCGAGCCGCCATGCCCTGGCCAGCCCGTGGACGGGGCGTCCGTCATGCCTCGTTCCGGCTCCGGGGTAAACGCCAGTTCCAGCGCCACCGGGCCCGCCGCCATTGCATGGCGCAAGGCCTCGTCCATACAGTTCCGACCGGTCAGGGCCTTGTGAGCGCCATCGGCATTCCTGCCCCGGATCGTCAGCCTGCCAGTTCGCGTCCCGCCATCCGCGGCGGTCAGGCGGTAGGAATGAAGCATGTGATAGCTGCGGGAGGCGTAGCCCGTGGGCAGGGCGTCTTGCTGCAGTTGGCCGAAGCGTTGCGCCGGCGCATTGGTCGCCAGATGGGCTTGCAACGCCTCGGGGGCGGTGTGCTGCGTGTTCAGGGCCTGTATGAATGCAAGAAACGTCTGCGGGTCTTGCGCGGGAAAACCTTCGATCGAGTGGCCTACGAGCACCAACTGCGAATCCTGTCCGATACGCACGGCCAGGCCGCGCGGTTCGGCTTGCGGACTGTCCTGGCGAATCCGCGGGTCGGGGCCGGAGTCCGAGAATCGGGCGAGGAGCGGCTGCTCAGCGTCGTTGAACATGGGCGAAGCGCAGAATTGCGCTGCCCGGGGCACGCCAAGGAATCTGCCTTCCACAAGCAGTCCGCGCGCGTGATTGACGCGGCAGCCTGGCGGGACATCCGCGCCCGCATGGAGCGCGTCAATCAGCTTTGCGGCGATGGAATCCGGCATGGGAGCCTCCTTTTTTCTAATGGACGTTCTGGCCGGTCGGCATTAGCCGAGGCCGGATTTGAGCGCGATGTGCTTGTATTCGATGAAGTCCTCCAGCGCGGCCACGCCATTCAGGCGTCCCAGCCCGGATTGCTTGAAGCCGCCTTCCTCGGTGCTGTCGTAGACCTTGGCCCAGTCGTTGATCCATACCGAACCTGCGTCGATGGCTTGCGCGACACGCAGCGACCGCTCGACGTCGCGGGTCCAGACGCTGGCGGCCAGGCCGTATTCGCTGTCGTTGGCCAGGCGTATGGCTTCGGCCTCGTCGGCAAAGCGCTGGATCGTCAACACCGGGCCGAAAGTTTCTTGCTGGACGATGGCCAGGCTGTTTTCGGTCACCTCCAGGAGCGTGGGGCGGTAGAAGGCGCCGCTGGCCAGCGGGCCTGTGTCCACCGGCCCGCCGCGTTCGACTGCCGTGGCGCCCGCCGCGATCGCAAGGACGACGGCATGGTCGACGCGTTCTACGCTGGCGCGGTCGATCAGCGGCCCCATGTCGCTGTCCGGATCGGCAGCCGGGCCGACCTTGACCTTGCGCAGCCGGCAGGCCAGTCCGTCGCGAACCTCGGCGTAGATGCCGTCCTGGACCAGCAAGCGGGAGCCGGTCATGCAGAACTGGCCGCTGAAGACAGTCAAGGCCTTTTCAAGCACGGGCAGCGCCGCGTCCACGTCCGCGTCATCGAACAGGATCATGGGAGTCTTGCCGCCGAGTTCCATGCCGAAACGCTTCAAGTGCCTGGCGCCGGCGGCGCTGATCGCGCGGCCCGTGCGGGTGGAGCCGGTGAAGCTGACGACGGGAACCTCGGGCGAGTCCACCAGATAGGCGGAGCCATCGGGTCCGCTTTCGAAGAACAGATTGATCACGCCGTCCGGAAGGTCCTCCGCCTCGGCCATGATCTCGGCCATGAAGCTGGCTGTTTGCGCCACCTGGCCTGGCAGCTTGACGACCGCCGTGCAGCCGGCCGCTAGCGCCGGCGCCAGCGACCGTATCGTCAGCACGGCCGGTGAATTCCAGGGCGCGATCACCGCCGCTACGCCCATGGGTTGGCGCAGGACCATGGAAATGCTGCCGGGCCTGGGCGTCAGCGCCCGGCCGCTTTCGAGCAGGGCGGCGGCGGCCGCGTAGCGCAGCTTGCTTGGAATCATGTCGAGCTCGAAGCCCGCTTCGCCCTTGATCTTGCCGTTTTCGAGGGAGAGGATGTCCAGCAGCCGGTCGCGGTTGCGCTCGAATGCCCGCGCCAACTGCTCCAGCACGCGGGCGCGCAGTTCGTGGTCATGGGCCCAAGGCGTCGTGCGGAAGGCGCGTACGGCTGCCGTGACGGCCGACTTTGCCGCCGCGAAGCCGTTGTCGGGGTAGTGGCCGATGATGTTGTAGGTGGCAGGGTCGATCGATTCCCTCAGGGCGCCTTCGGAGCGCTGGACGCCGCCGATCCAGTTGTAGGCCTTGCGGGTCCAGGCGGTGTTTGCGGCATCTTTCATGATCTGGCCTCCGTGTTCCTGATCCAGTGGCTGACGCGTTCGGCCAGCATGACTACGGTGGGATTGGTGGCGACGGAGGGGACGTCCGGGAAACAGGATGCGTCCGCGACTCGCAGTCTGGCGATGCCGCGCACGCGTCCCTGATAGTCCGTTACCGCGCCAGGATCGCCGTCGCCGCCCATGGGGGCGGTCGAGGTGGGGTGGTGATAGATGTCCAACGCTGTCGGCAGGGCCGCTTCCAGCGCCGCAGCGTCCGCTGCGGCGGGGCCCGGCACGAGCTCCTGAGCGATGATCTCGGACAGCGGGCCCTGGCTCGCGATCCGGCGGATCAATTGAATGCCTTCGACCATCAGTTTCCGATCGCGCGCAGTCCCCAGGATGTTGAGGTCGATGAGCGGCGCAGTGCGGGGATCGCGGTCTTGCAGCTTGAGGCTGCCGATGGAGCTGGGGCGAGTCAGCGCCAGGGCCAGCATGAAGATTGCGCCGGTGGGCGAGTCGGCGGGGTCGCCATAATGCACTGCGCTGACATGCAGGTCGCCGTCGCCGGGCCCGGCCCGGGATGACCGGGTCCACAGGATGGCGCCAACCGGCGGGATGGGCAGCCCCAGCCGGTCGGGGTGCGCGGCCCAGACCGTGAAGTAGAAGGGATGCTCCTGCAGTCGCAGGCCGACCGGAAGATCGGCGACCAGGGGGATGTCCAGTGCCTTGAGGCCCGCCGCCGGCCCGATGCCGGAACGAAGCAGGATGGCCGCCGATCCATACGTCCCAGCCGCGAGTACGACTTCGCCGGCTGCGATCCGCTCGCCATCGGCCAGGATCACGGCCTGCGCCCGGCCATTTTCAATCTCGACGCGGTCCGCCAGCGTCTCGCTGTAGATCGTCAGGTTGGGTCGGGCGCGCACGACGTCCGACAGGTAGGTCATACCCGTGTTCAGCCGTTGGCCCATGCGGTTGTTCATCGGGTAGGGGCCGACGCCGAAAGGCGCGTCGCTGTTGAAGTCCTGCACGCGGGCATGGCCCGCCATCTGGGCCGAAACCAGGAACGCGCGCTGCATGTCGGAGATTTCGTCGTCCTGCAACTGGTGCACCGGCTCCGGGCCGGTGCGGCCATGGCATTGGTCCGCGCCCGAGGCGGTCCATTCACTGCCGCGGAAGAATGGCAGCGCGTCGGTGATGGACCAATGCGGCAGTCCTGCTCGGGTCCAGCGCTCGAAGTCGGCTGCGGGCGCGCGCATCCAGACGCCGGCATTCACGGCCGAGGAGCCGCCCAGCACCTTGCCCCGCGGAACCAGGAAGGACTTTCCGCCCCAGCCTGGCTGGGACACGTATCCCCAGTCGTGTTTGGCGTCGCCGCCGATGATGTTCTGGGCGCGGACGGCGTCCGGGTAGGCGTGGGGCGGATAGGCCTGGCCGGCCTCGAGCAGCAGTACCCGGCGGGCGGGATCCTCGCTCAGGCGGCTGGCCAGCACGGCGCCCGCCGAACCGCCTCCCACCACGATGATGTCGAAGGCAGCGTGCTGAAAGTCTGAATTTTCTGACGCCGAAGGGTGGCGTAGTCCTGTATTCATTGTGGTCTCCTCTAAAAATCCAGCCTTGTGTCAGGATCGGAGGTTCAAGCGCATCGACGGCTGATCGGATCAGCTGTAGCCAGCGTTCAGCCCGGCATCCCATTGGGATGCATCATTCATCGGTACCGCCTCCGACAGAAGACGGGTGGCGGTCTTTAGAGTCGCGAACATATGTCCGGAACCTTTTCGATCGAATCGTTGAGTGGAATGGTGGCCTTCGCGGCCACGGTGGAGTCCGGCAGTTTCGCTGCGGCCGGGCGCAAGCTGGGCCTGTCCGCGTCCGCGGCGGGCAAGGCGGTTGAAAGGCTGGAGCTCAAGCTGGGCGTACGGCTGCTGCATCGCAGTACGCGCTCTCTGGGGCCGACCGGTGAAGGCGAGGTTCTGTACCGCTATGTCAGCAAGATCCTGAAGGATCTCCAGGAGGCGGAGCGCGAGTTGCAGCTGGTGCAGAACGCGCCCCGCGGCCGGCTCAAGATCAGTGTTCCCACGGTGATGGGCCGCAGGATCGTGTTGCCGGCGCTCAGCGACTTCCACGCGCGCTTTCCCGAGGTGATGGTCGACATCAACCTGGACGACCTGATCGTCGACGTGATCGAGGACGGATACGACCTCGTATTGCGCCTGGGCGAACTGGAGGATTCGGGGCTGCAGGCCCGCAACATCGGCCCGCACGCGTTCACGACTTGCGCCTCGCCCGCTTATCTGGCCCAGCGCGGCACGCCGCGCACGCCTGCGGATCTCAGTGAGCATTGCTGTATCTACTATCGGTTTCCAACGACTGGCAGGACGGAAACCTGGGCTTTCAAGGGAGAGCCGTCGGGCAGGGTATTCAAACCCTCCAGCATATTGAATGATGGCGAGGCCCTGGCGTCCGCGGCGATCGGCGGCTTGGGGATCGTGCAGGCGCCCAGCTACCTGGTAAAGGAAGACGTGGCGGCGGGGCGGCTGCGGCCGGTACTCGAGGATTACACGGAAAACCGGGGCAGCGTTTCGCTGCTATGGCCGCCCCGATCGGCGGAGGTTGCCCGGGTGCGCGCGTTCATCGATTTCTTCGCCGAGCGGATCGCGGCGCAGTTATAGCCGCGGCGGGCGCAAGGGGCAAAGGGGAGTATATGGACGCCGCAAAATAGAGCCTTTGCGGCAGCCCGAAACGCAAAAAAGGATGCCCATGGGCATCCTTTTTCATTTGCCGTATTCGTGACGCCCTGAAAACAGGGCGGCAGAATGGCTTAGGCCAGCGCCTTGATGGCGGCAGCCAGGCGGCTCTTGTGGCGAGCGGCCTTGTTCTTGTGGATGATGTTCTTGTCGGCCACGCGATCGATCACGCTGGAGGCCTTCTGGAACACTTCGCCAGCCGCAGCCTTGTCGCCAGCGGCGATGGATTGGCGAACGCGCTTGATGGCGGTGCGCAGCATCGAGCGCAGGCTGGAATTGTGCTTGTTGCGCTCAACGGATTGGCGAGCGCGCTTGCGGGCTTGGGCGGTATTGGCCATGTTGCTATATAAGTTGAATTCGGCAAAGTCGAACATTGTAGCAAGTCCCTACGGGAATGCAAGCTTTTAATGTTTGATCAGCCGATGGAGCGCCCGTCAACCGGGCGGGGGGCGCTGCGGGAGGAATTCCCTGGGCTGGAGAGCCCTTGCGGATGGTCCTCATGCGTTTGAGGAAAACCCGTGGCGCCTACTGGATAAAAACACCGTGCTTAGTATACAACGAAGCCGCTCCGGCGACACGGGGCGAATGCCGGCGTTGTCAGGTGGCGACGCTGATGGAGACGAACCAGGGCGTGAAACGGCGGACGTGGATGGGCATGATGTCGCGCAGCGTATCGAGCGCGGCGTCGGTGTCGTCCAGCGGGAAGTGGCCGGATACCGGCAGGCCGCCGGCGGCCATGGACACGCGCAGCGTGCCGCTGCGGTAGGGGCGCAGGGCGGCGATCACTTCGGCCAGGGGGCGGCCGCGGGCTTCGACCCAGCCGGCTTCCCAGGCGGCTTCGGCCATGAGTTCGGCGCGCGGGGTGTCCATGCGGGCCGCGTCGAACCGGGCGCCGGTGCCGGCGCGGACGGTGCCGTGGGCCCCGGACATGGTTTCGACCTCGACCTCGTGCTCATGCACCACCACCAGGGTGCGCTGGGCTTGCTGGCGCACCATGTAACGGGTGCCCAGCGCGCGGACCGTGCCTTCTGCCGTCTGGACCAGGAAAGGGCGGCGCGCGTCAGGAGCCACCGACACCGTCACGGCGCCGTCCAACAGGCGGACCTGGCGATACGCGGGAGTGAAGTCCAGGTTAACGCGGCTGCGCGCGTCCAGCAGCAGTTGGCTGCCGTCGGACAGCACGTAGCGGCGACGCTCGCCCGTGGCCGTGGCGGCATCCGCCGCGACATTGCCCAGGGGATAGAAGGCATTGCCCACGTAGGCGGCGCAGGCGCCGGTACCGGCGAGCGCCAGCGCGCCGGCCAGAAAACGGCGGCGAGGGGGCGCAATGGCGGGGCCGGGAGGGGCCGCGAGATGCGGGATGGCCGGGCCGGTGGTCGCGTAGCCGGCGGGATAGGCGTCGCCAAGCCGGCCGAACGTCGATCCTTCCAGCGAGCCGGTCAGCTGCTGCCAGGCGTTCTCGTGGGCTGGGTCGGCAGCGCGCCACGCCAGGAAGTCGTTATAGTCCTGGGCGGTCGCCTTGCCGGAGCGCAATAACAGCAGCCAATTGATTACCTGGTCCGCCATGGGTTGTCCTTGGGCGTACTTCACTTCATGTCCCCGCAGTGCTTCAAGGGGGATCCTTTCGATGGCAATTTGTAAATAATAAAGGTTTTTTACCAAAGATTACCGGCTGATTGTCAATTCTTGACGAATCTAATGCAAAAAAAGCCGGTACTAGACCGGCTTTTGACGTGTATATAGGCAGATTGTCCGAACTTAGCGCGCCGGACGTCGGCCGAAGTCCCTAGGGCGGAAGCCAAACAGTAACAACATTCCGAAGTAGACCGCGCCGCTGGCCGCCAGCACCCCAGCCAGCCAGGCCACCCGCTGACCGGAGTGGGCCTGCAGGGCGATCCAGTCGATGCGTCCGTCCGCATACCAGAGCAAGGCCGCCAGCGCCGCCAAGGCGGGCAAAAGGCGCAGCGCGAACGCCGCCCAGCCGGGGCCGGGCTGGTAGACGCCGCGGCGGCGCAGGCCGATCAGCAGCGCCAGCGCATTCAGGCAGGCGCCCAGGCCGATTGCCAGGGCCAGCCCGGCATGCGCCATCAGAGGCACCAGCACCAGGTTCATCAACTGCGTCATGATCAGCACCCCGATGGCGATCTTCACCGGCGTGCGGATGTCCTGCTTGGCGTAGAAGCCGGGCGCCAGGATCTTCACTGCCAGCAGACCGATCAGTCCGGCGGAATAGGAAATGACCGCCAGCCGGGTCTGGCTTACGTCCTGGGCGGCGAAGGCGCCGTAGTGGAACAGGGTGGCGACCAGGCCGTCGGACAGCAGCGCCATGCCCACCGCCGCCGGCAGGCCCAGCAGCAGCACCAGGCGCAGGCCCCAGTCCAGCAGTCCGCTGTAACCGCCGTGGTCGTCGCGGGCATGGGCGGCCGACAGGCTGGGCAGCAGCACCGTGCCCAGCGCCACGCCCAGCAGCGCCGTGGGGAATTCCATCAGGCGATCGGCGAATGACAGCCAGGTAACGCTGCCCGGCGTGAGCCAGGTGGCGATGTTGGTGTTGATCAAGAGCGAGATCTGCGCGACCGAGACGCCCAGGGTGGCGGGCGCCATCTGCTTGAGGATGCGCTGCACCGTGGGGTCGCCCCAGGCCTCGCGGAACCGCAGGGTGAAGCGTGGCGTCAGGCCGAGCCGGGCCAGGGCGATCCATTGCACAGCCAGTTGCGCAACGCCGCCGATCATGACGCCGATGGCCAGCGCGTAGACCGGCACGTCCATGCGCGGCGCGAGCCAGATGCAGGCCGCGATCATCGCCAGGTTGAGCAGCACCGGCGTGAAAGCCGGCACGGCAAAGCGCCGCCAGGTATTGAGCACGCCCGAGGCGAACGCGATCAGCGACATGCAGAAGATATAGGGGAACATCACCCGCGTCATCCATACCGCGGCGCCGAATTCGGTGTCGCGGGCGGCTCCGCGCAGGCCGCTGGCCATGGCCGATACCACCCAGGGCGCGGCGACAATGCCGATGAGGGTGATGAGCATCAGCGCCGCGGTCAGCAGCAGCGCCACGCGGTCCAGCAGGGTGCGGACTTCGGCTTCGGAACGGTTGTTGCGCGCGGCGCCCAGGATGGGCACGAAGGCCTGGGCGAAGGCTCCTTCGGCGAACAGGCGGCGCAGCAGGTTGGGAATGCGGAAAGCGACCCAGAAGGCGTCGGTGATGGGGCCGGCGCCGAAAGCGCGGGCCACCAGGATGTCGCGGATCAGGCCGGAAATGCGGGACAGCAGGGTGAAGCTGCTGACCGTGGCCGCCGAACGAAACAGGCTCATGGAAGACTACGTAAAAAGGGGGCCGGCAGGCCCCATAACCAACATTGCCCCTTGAATGGGGCAACACTTCGCCCTACGTTTTTTCTCTACGCCGGAGCGCCTTTTTCCCTTGGGCCGCCCCAAGGGAAAAAGAGCCCCCTCGGGGGGCAGAGAGCCCGCGCAGCGGGCGAAGCGTGGGGGCATTATTTCGGCGGCATGCGGATGGCGCCGTCGAGGCGGATGGTTTCGCCGTTCAGCATGTCGTTGGTGATGATGCTGTGGACCAGCTTGGCGTAGTCTTCCGGGCGGCCCAGGCGGGCGGGGAAGGGAATGCTGGCGGCCAGCGAGTCCTGCACTTCCTGCGGCATGCCGAAGATCATGGGCGTGCCGAAGATGCCCGGGGCGATGGTCATGCAGCGGATGCCGGTCTTGGACAGGTCGCGCGCAATGGGCAGGGTCATGCCGGCCACGCCGGCCTTGGAGGCGGCGTAGGCGGCCTGGCCGATCTGGCCGTCGAAGGCCGCGACGGAGGCGGTGTTGATCATCACGCCGCGTTCGCCGGTGGGTTCGGGCGCGTTGGCGCTCATGGCCTCGGCGGCCAGGCGCATCATGTTGAAGCTGCCGATCAGGTTGATCGACACGACCTTCTGGAACAGTTCCAGCGGATGCGCGCCGTTCTTGCCCACGATCTTGGCGGCGGGCGCGACGCCGGCGCAGTTCACCAGGCCAAAGAGCGAGCCCAGCTCGAGCGCGGCGGCTACGGCGTTCTTGCCGTCGGCTTCCTGGGTCACGTCGCAGTGGACGTAGCGCTGGCCCAGTTCCTTGGCCAGGGCCGAGCCCGGCTCGTCCTGCACGTCGGCGATGACGACCTTGGCGCCGTTTTCGACCAGCATGCGCACCGTGCCGGCGCCCAGTCCGGACGCGCCGCCCGTGACGATGAATACCTTGTTCGCGATTTCCATGTGTCTACCACCAGTAGTTCTAGGGATGAAAGCGGCGCGGCAGGCGCCGGATATGACTAGGCCTTCGGGGCCGGCCGGACGCGTTGCGTTCCGGTGCCAGCGCCGAAGGCCTGTGAGCCATCGAGGCGCCGATCAGCCTTGGACGGCTTCGAACAGGCGCGCCTTGATTTCTTCGACCGCGCCGACGCCGGAGATCTTGCGGTACTTCGGCGCGTCGGCGGGATTCTGCTGCGCCCAGGACGAGTAGTAGTCGACCAGGGGGCGGGTCTGGTCGCGGTACACGGCCAGGCGGTTGCGCACGGTTTCCTCGCGGTCGTCGTCGCGCTGGATCAGCTCTTCGCCGGTGACGTCGTCACGGCCTTCGACCTTGGGCGGGTTGAAGCGCACGTGGTAGCTGCGGCCGCTGGGCTGGTGCACGCGGCGGCCGCTCATGCGTTCGATGATGTCTTCTTCGGGGACTTCGATTTCCACCACGTAGTCCAGCTTGACGCCGGCGCTCTTGAGCGCGTCCGCCTGCGGGATGGTGCGGGGGAAACCGTCGAACAGGTAGCCGTTGGCGCAGTCGGGCTGCTTCAGACGGTCCTGTACCAGGCCGATGATGATCTCGTCGGAAACCAGACCGCCGGCATCCATGACCTTTTTGGCTTCAATGCCCAACGGCGTGCCCGCTTTGACCGCGGCGCGCAGCATGTCGCCGGTGGAAATCTGGGGAATGCCGAAGTGTTGGGTGAGAAACGCGGCCTGGGTGCCTTTGCCGGCGCCGGGAGGTCCGAGCAAGATGAGACGCATGAGTGCTCCTGAAGGGGTGTATTTTTTGTGATCCGGGGAATTATGCCGCAATGCAGCAGCCGATGCGGAGCCGCGCCATAGGAAATAACCCTTATATCTGCTTGCTGTAGACCAGTCGGACGCGTTCCAGATCTGCCGGGGTATCTACGCCTGCGGCAGGAGGGTTGGACGTCCGATGGACGACGATGACGTGGCCGTGTTCCATGGCGCGCAGCTGCTCCAGAGATTCGAAACGTTCCAGCGCGCCCTGCGGCAGGGACGGATAGCGGCGCAGGAACGACACCCGGTACGCGTACAGGCCGATGTGGTGCCAGGCCGGCAGGCCGTCGGCCAGCACGCGTTCGCCCGAGGCCAGCGCATCGCGGGCCCAGGGGATCGGGGCGCGTGAAAAATACAGCGCGCGGTCGTTCGCGGCGCAGACCAGCTTCACCACGTTGGGGTTGAACAGGGCCTCGGCGTTGGCCAGGGGACAGGCGCAGGTCGCGATGTCGGCCTCGGGGCTGGCTTGCAGCTTGGCCGCGACCGCGTCGATGAGTTCGGGTTCGATCAGGGGCTCGTCGCCCTGCACGTTGACCACGATGGCGTCGTCAGGCAGGCCCAGTTGCTCCACGGCTTCGGCCAGGCGGTCGGTGCCCGTCGGGTGGTCGGCGCGGGTCATCAGCGCCTGCAGCCCGTGCGCCTGCGCCGCCTGTTGCACGCGGACGTCGTCCGTGGCCACATAGACGCGGGAAGCGCCGGACAGCGCCGCGCGTTCGGCGGTGCGCACGACCATGGGCTTGCCGGCGATGTCGGCCAGCGGCTTGTCGGGCAACCGGGTCGAGGCGGTGCGCGCCGGGATCAGGGCGATGAAGCTCATGCTCGGCGGTTCAGTGGGAAGCGGGGGCGTCGTCCAGCGCGCGGGCTTCCGATTCCAGCATGACGGGGATGCCGTCGCGCACAGGGAAGGCCAGGCGGTCGGCGCGGCAAACCAGTTCGGCTTGCTGCCGGTCGTGTTCGAGGCGGCCCTTGCACAGCGGGCAGACGAGGATGTCGAGTAGGCGGGATTCCATGACCGGAATTCTAAAGCAGTTTGCCGGGGGCCGGGCCGCGCGGCGCTGCCAGGCGGACGGTTTGCTAGGTCCGGACTGGCTGGCGCAGCGCCTGCGCCAGCCAGTCGAACAGTTGCGGATCGGAGAAGCCGGCGCGCACGGGCACTTCCCACAGCCGCGGATCGTCCAGGGCGGCGCATTTGATCGCGTCCTTGGAGGTGACCAGGATGGCCTCGGCTGTCAGCGCCTGGAAGGGCGACTCGGCGTAATCGTGATGATCGGGCAGGGCGAGCGCGGTTTCCAGCTGGATGCCGGCGCCGCGCAGGGTGGTGAAAAAGCGTTCCGGATTGCCGATGCCGGCCGCCGCCGCGATGCGCGGCTGGCCGGCAAAGGCGGCCAGGGGGCGCGCGCCGCGGCCCGAGACCTGGCGCGTATCGCCCGGTTCCAGCCACATGCGGACTTGCCGCGGCCGGACGCTGCCCCCGGTTTGGGGCTGGCCGTCGGGGGTGCCGATGTTCGTCACGACCACGTCGACCTCCCGGAGCCGTTCGGCGGGCTCGCGCAGGGGGCCCGCCGGCAGCAGGCGGCCATTGCCCACGCCGCGCTCGTCCTGCACCACGATTTCGATGTCGCGCGCCAGCGCCAGATGCTGCAGGCCGTCGTCCGACACGATCACGTCCACCTTGGGGTGCGCCTGCAGCAGGGCCTGGGCGGCCAGGGCGCGCTTCGGGTGCACGGAAACCGGCGCCCCGGTGGCGCGGGCGATCAGCGCGGGTTCATCGCCAAAGCGGGCGGCTTCGAGTTGGCCCAGCCCGACGCGGGCGTGCGGCCCGACCTTGACGCCGTAGCCGCGGCTGACGACCCCGGGGGTGTAGCCGCGGGCCCGCAACGCTTCGACGGTGGCGATGACCATGGGGGTCTTGCCCGTGCCGCCGACATAGACATTGCCGATCACCACGACGGGAACGGGGGCGCGGTACGAGCGGCGGGTGCCGTCCAGGTAGCGCTGGCGCTTGCGCGCCACTTCCCAGGCGGTCAGCCTGGACAGCGGCAGCAGCAGATTGGAGAGCCAGCCGCCGTGCTGCCATTGGCGCGCCAGCAGCGTCGAGGCGCGCTTGGCGGTCACCGGGTGGTCTGCGCGGCGAAGTTGACGCGGCCGATGCCAGCCAGTCGGGCGGCTTCCATGATGTTGATCACGGACTGGTGGGTGGCCTGGGCGTCGGCGTTGATGACGACCAGCGGTTCGGTCTTGCCGGCGGCGGCCTGGCGCAAGGCCTCGGCGATTTCGGGCGGCGTGGAGACGTCGATGAGCGTGCCGTTGAGCGCGTAGCGCCCGTCCTGGCTGACGGCGACTTCCAGCGCCGGAGGCGTGTCCTGTTCCATCGAGGCCTGGGGCAGCGTCACCTTCAGCTGGGTGAAGCGCGCGAAGGAGGTGGTTGCCGCCAGGAAGATCAGGATGACCAGCAGCACGTCGATGAGCGGAATCAGGTTGATATCCAGCTCATCGCGCTCGCCGCGGGGGCCGCGGAAATTCATGAACGGCCCTCGCGCATGGCGGACCCGGGGGAGACGGCGCGGACCAGGCGCGACGCGGTCTGTTCCATGGCGCTGAGGTAGCCGTCCACGCGGCCGCGCAGATAGCGGTGCGCGATCATGGCGGGAATGGCGATGAGAATGCCGAAGCCGGTGTTGTACAGCGCCATCGAGATGCCGCGCGCCAGTTGCGCGGGATCGCCGCCGCCGGGGGTGTAGGAGCCGAAGATCTCGATCATGCCGACCACGGTGCCGAACAGGCCCATCAGGGGCGCGACCACGGCGATGGTGCCGATGGCGGAGATGTAGCGGCTGAGGTCGTGGGCGACGGCGCGGCCGGTATCCTCGACCACGTTGCGCAGTTCCTCGCGCGGCAGGTGGCGGTGACGCATCACCTCGGCCAGGATCCGGCCCAGCGGCGAGTTGCGCTCCAGGCGGTTGATCGCGTCGGGAGTGTCCTGGCGGTTGCGCAGCATTTCAGCGACTTGGTCGCTCAGGCCGCGCGGCATGACCAGGCCGCGGCGCAGGGAGAGGAAGCGCTCGAAGATCAGCGCCAGGCCCAGGACGGATGTCGCCAGCAGGGGCCATATCGGCCAGCCGGCCTCGCGCAGTATGGAAAGCAAAGCGTTCAACTCCCGGGGGACCGGTGCGCAAAGCGGCGCGAACCGGCATCTGATCAAGCCGAAACTGTAACGGTGCGGCGGGGGTGTGGCAAGTCGGTACGACCCCCAATCTATCCACAGATCTTGTGGATAATTCTGTGCAAAACTTCCCGGAAGTGCTTGTGGGCACAGGGCTTGCACTTGTTTGCTTCAATTTCGAGCAGCTTTGTTTTCAATAAAGTTATATAAAAATCAATGATTTAGTTCGAATTTGCTGGCTTTCGGGCCGGGTGGGGGAAATCTGCTGGGACGCGGTATGATTGCGGCCCGCTACGCGGCTCCTGTGGACAGGTACGCATCGGAAAGCCCCATGACAATTGAATCTACAGTCACAAACAACGTATTTGCGCGGGATATCCTGACGGTTGCCCAGCTGAATCAAGCTGTGGGGCAGTTGTTGGAGCGCAGCATCCCGGCGCTATGGGTGCGTGGAGAGATTTCCAACTTCACGGCGGCGGCTTCCGGGCATTGGTACTTCACGCTCAAGGACAGCCGGGCCTCCGTGCGGGCAGTCATGTTCAGAAGCCGCGCCAGTGCGGTGGGTTTCACGCCGCGGGCCGGTGATCAGGTCGAAATCCGGGCCCGCGTGTCGCTCTACGAGCCCCGCGGCGACTATCAGTTGCAGGCTGACGCCATGAGGCGGGCCGGACTAGGCAATCTGTACGAGGCGTTTCTGCGCCTGAAGGAGCAACTGGCTTCCGAAGGCCTGTTCGATCCCGCCGCCAAGCGCGAACCCGTGCGCCTGCCGCGGGCGATCGGCGTGGTGACGTCCCTGCATGCCGCGGCGTTGCGGGACGTGCTGTCGGCGCTGGCGCGCCGCGCACCCCAGGTGCCCGTGTTCATCTACCCCGCGCCGGTCCAGGGCGCGGACGCCGCCGGGCGGCTGGCCGCCCAGGTGCGCATGGCCAACCAGCGCGCCGAGGTCGATACGCTGCTGCTGGTGCGCGGCGGGGGCAGCATCGAGGATCTTTGGAGCTTCAACGACGAAGCCTTGGCCCGCGAGGTTGCGGCCAGCGCAATTCCCGTCATCAGCGGGGTGGGGCACGAGACGGATTTCACCATCGTCGATTTCGTGGCCGACGTGCGCGCGCCGACGCCGACCGCAGCCGCCGAACTGGCCTGCGTGCCGCGTTCGGAATTGCTGGGCCGGGTCATGCAGGCGGCAGAGGCCATGACGCGCGGTCAGCAGCGCCGCCTGGAACGCGCTGCCCAGCGGCTGGACCGCGCTGCCGCGCAACTGGTGTCTCCGGCCCAACGGCTCGAACATCAGCAGGAGCGCCTGAACAGCCTGCGTTTCCGCCTGGCCACCGCCTGGTCCGGTCCCCAGGAGCGCCGCGCCGCGCGCGTCAATCTGCTGACGCAGCGTCTGGCGCATCGCGTACCCGACACGGGCCGCGCGGCCGACCGGCTGGCCGGCGCGGCGCGGCAGCTCGGCCAGGCGCATGCGCGGCTGCTGGTGCAGCGGCGCAACCGGCTGGCCGCCGCCACGGCGCAATTGCGCGCGCTGGATCCGGGCAACACACTGGCCCGCGGCTACGCCATCGCGCGCGACGAACAGGGCCGCATCGTGCGGGACGGGACCGCGCTGACGGCGGGGCAGGCGCTGGACCTGAGCTTCGCGCAGGGCGGAGCCGAAGTCGCGGTCACGCGCAGCCGCGAGACGCGCGAGGCTTCCTGAAAGAGGGCGGTCGCGCGCGCTTGGGGCCGCTGTCATGAACACATGCTTCCAGTCATAAGCAGATGCGTCCCTTAACCCCGCGCGGGCGGGGGGTTAACGAGGTATCCTCAGTAGTTGCCGATACAATTGAACGGCTTGATCGTGCACTCAACAGAAGGAACCTCACATGGCACATACTCTTCCCCCCCTGCCTTACGAACTGGACGCGCTGGCTCCGCACATCTCCAAGGAAACGCTGGAGTTCCACTACGGCAAGCATCACCAGACCTACGTCACGAACCTGAACAACCTGATCCCGGGCACGGAATTCGAAACGCTGTCGCTGGAAGACATCGTCAAGAAGTCCTCGGGTGGCATTTTCAACAACGCCGCCCAGATCTGGAACCACACGTTCTACTGGAACAGCCTGGCTCCCAAGGCCGGCGGTGCGCCGACCGGCAAGCTGGCTGACGCCATCAACGCCAAGTGGGGCAGCTTCGACGCTTTCAAGGAAGCCTTCAACAAGTCGGCCGCCGGCAACTTCGGTTCGGGCTGGACCTGGCTGGTCAAGAAGGCCGACGGCTCGGTCGACATCGTCAACACCAGCAACGCCGCCACCCCGCTGACCACGGCCGACAAGCCGCTGCTCACCTGTGATGTGTGGGAACACGCCTACTACATCGACTACCGCAACGCCCGTCCCAAGTACCTGGAAAACTTCTGGGCGCTGGTGAACTGGGAATTCGCGGCCAAGAACTTCGCCTGATAGGCAAAGCCAGGCCCGCCGCGGCGTCAGCGTCGCGGCTCCTGCTGATCAACCCCTCGCGCAAGCGTGGGGTTTTCTTTTTTGTTCAGGAAAAATTCAGCCTGCAAAATCCCTGTCGATTGTCGAATTCATTGCGGGGAAATGAAGAACAAACCGGCTTTTCTTCCGGGTAATCCCTAGGTTTGCCAGCCACTATCGTTGGCCCCGGTCGGCGACTGAACCACGGGGTCCACGGCCGCGGCATGCCCGCCATAAACCGTGGTACTTACAGGGAAGGGAAGCATGTTGCGGTTATTTTCGGGTTTGCGCATCGGCGCGCGCCTGTCGGGCGCGTTTTTGCTGGTGGCGGTGATAGGCGGTGCGATTGGCGGCTTCGGGGTCTGGGGCCTGGCGCGCATCAATGAAATGAACGACCGGCTTTACGACACCGAGCTGCGCGGCATCTCGGACGTCAAGGAAGCCAACATCAATCTGATCTATGCGGGCCGCGCCCGCAACGGCTACCTGGCCGCGTCCACCGACCAGGAACGCCAGGCCCTGCGCAAGCAGTTCGACGACGCCGTCGCCAACATGGACGCGCTGCGTGAAAAGGCTGCGGCCAACTTCTATTCCGAAGAAGGCAAGCGCGCGCTGGCGCAGTTCACCGAGACCGAGCAGGTCTGGAAGCGCGAGTCCGCGGCCTTCTTCGCCGCCGCCCAGGCGAGGCCGCTGACCCAGGCCGATCCGCGGGTTGCCGAGATCGAGGCGCGCGTGATCGCTTCGTCGCAGAAGCTGGACGACCTCATGACGACCTTGGCGAAGACCAAGGAAAACGCCGCCGCCCAGACCGTGCAGAGCGGCACGGATCTGTATGAAACGTTGCGCGCCGTCATGGTCGCCCTGGCCGTGATCGGCGTGGCGGTCGGCATGTTGCTGGGCTGGCTGGTGACACGCGGCATCGTGCGTCCGCTGGAACAGGCCGTGACGGCCGCGCGCCAGGTTGCGGCCGGCGACCTGACGACCGACATCCAGGTCGCCACGCGCGACGAAACCGGCGACCTGATGGGCGCGCTCAAGACCATGAACGAAAGCCTGGCGCGCATCGTCAAGGACGTGCGCGACGGCTGTGAGAGCATCGCCTCGGCGTCCTCGCAGATCGCGCAGGGCAACGCAGACCTGTCGCAGCGCACCGAGGAGCAGGCCTCGTCGCTCGAGGAAACCGCGGCGTCGATGGAGCAGCTGACCAGCACCGTGCAGCAGAACGCCAACAACGCCAGCGAAGCCGACCGGCTGGTCAACCAGGCTTCCAGCGTGGCCGTGCGCGGCGGCGAAGTGGTGGAGGGCGTGGTCCAGACCATGAGCGCGATCTCCGACAGCTCGCGCCGCATTGCCGACATCACGGGCGTAATCGACGGCATCGCCTTCCAGACCAACATCCTGGCGCTCAACGCCGCCGTGGAAGCGGCGCGCGCCGGCGAGCAGGGCCGCGGCTTCGCCGTGGTGGCGGGCGAGGTGCGCACGCTGGCGCAGCGCTCCGCAGTGGCCGCGAAGGAGATCAAGGCCTTGATCGACGAGTCGGTCACGCGCGTCGAGGGCGGCACGCGCCAGGTCGACGAAGCCGGCCGCACCATGCGCGAAGTGGTGGACAGCGTGCGCCAGGTCGCCACGCTGGTGCGCGAAATCGCCAGCGCTTCGGAAGAGCAGTCCGCCGGCATCGGCCAGGTCAACCAGGCCGTGGCGCAGATGGACACCGTGACGCAGCAGAACGCCGCGCTGGTGGAAGAGGCGGCAGCGGCGGCGGCCAGCATGCAGGAACAGGCCACGCGCCTGGCGCAGGAAGTGCGCCGCTTCAAGGTCGAAGCCGGCAGCGGATCGGCCCGTGAAGCCCAGGTCCGTTTGGTGCAGGCGGTGCCTGCGGCGCCGCGCAAGCCGGCCGCGCCGGTGGCGCGTCCCGCGCTGGCGCAGGCCTCTGACGACGACTGGTCGACGTTCTGATCCTACGCTGTGGGCTGGCGGTCAGGTGGGAGTGGTAAGGTTAGCCACTTTCAACCGCGCCGGCTTCTGCCCATGAACCTGCCCGACCCTCTACGCCGGCTGCTGGCCGGCCCGCGCCGATGGGCGCATCGCAAGGTGCGCCAGATCAACCGCCTGTCGCGCAAGAGCGTGCAGATGGGGCTGTTGCTGGGGGGCGCCGGCCTGGTGGCGCTGATGTCGCTGGGCTTTGCCTATCTGGCCGACAAGGCGCTGGAATGGAACCGCGAGTGGGTCGCCTACAACGGCTGGCTGGCCTTGCTGGTCCTGCCGCTGAGCCTGGCGGCCTTGCGCTGGCTGACTTTGCGCTTCGCGCCCAATGCGTCCGGCAGTGGCATTCCGCAGGTCATCGGCGCCTTGTCGCTGCCGCCGGGCGCCAGCCAGAACAGCCTGGTGGCGCTGGGGCAAACTCTCTGGAAAATTCCTCTTGCGTTCGGCGGCATGCTGGCCGGCGCCTCGATCGGCCGCGAAGGGCCGTCCGTGCAGGTGGGCGCGGCCTTGATGCTGGCCTGGGGCGACTTCTGGAAACGTCGCGGCGTGCAGCTGCGCGGCTTTCACGCCAACGAACTGATTGCCGCCGGCGCCGCGGGCGGTCTGGCGGCCGCCTTCAACGCGCCGTTGGCCGGCGTCATCTTCGCCATCGAGGAGCTTGGGCGCGGCACGGTGCTGCGCTGGCAGCGGCTGGTGTTGATCGGCGTGCTGGCCTCGGGCTTCCTGGTCGTGGCCGTGGTCGGCAACAATCCCTATTTCGGCGTGTTCGGCGGCGCGCCGCTGACGCATGGCATGGTGATGTGGGTGGCCATCTGCGCGGCGCTCAATGGCGCATTGGGCGGCATATTCGCCCGCCTGCTCGGCAAGGGGGCTGCTGGCAGCGCGCCACAGTCCTGGCGCGCCTGGATCCGCGCCCATCCGATCTGGACCGCCTTCATCATGGGCCTGATCCTGGCCATGATCGGGCTGGCCACCGCCGGCAGCGTCTACGGCACAGGATATGGCGTGGCCGCGGACCTGCTGTCGGGCAAGGACACTGCACCCGCGAGCTTCGGGCTGGCCAAGCTGGCCGCGACGGTCGCCTCCTATTGGGCGGGCATACCGGGCGGCATCTTCACGCCGGCCCTGACCACCGGTGCCGGCATCGGCCATCACATCTGGCAACTGGCGGGAGAGGGCGTCGACCATCGCGTGCTGGTGCTGATCTCGATGGCCGCGTTCCTGGCCGCCGCGACCCAGGCGCCGCTGACCGCCAGCGTGGTGGTGATGGAAATGACGGGCAGCCAGCCCATGCTGTTCTGGCTGCTGGTCGGCTCTCTGCTGGCTTCCGGCGTGTCGCGCCAATTCTGCCCGCAACCCTTCTACCACCTGGCTGCGGGGCGTTTCCGCCGGCAAGCCATCGTCGATGCCGGACGCGCCGCCAAGCCGCCTGCGGCGTGAACCCATAAGCCGCGCCCGCGCCCGCGCCCCGGCGCGGTGCACGGGGGCGCGCACAGGCAGGGTGAACAGCCATTGGACACTGTCCGTGCAGCGGACATCCCGCAGGCGCACCAACTTGGCGCGAAAGCGCTGCGTTAAGATCGCCCGATCCGGATTTTTTCTCACTGACTTCGAGCCTCCCATGACCGTGCATGCTTTTATTTGTGATGCGATCCGCACTCCCTTCGGCCGCTACGGCGGCGCGCTGGCTTCCGTGCGCCCCGACGATCTCGCTGCCGTAGCCATCAAGGCGCTGGTGGCGCGCAATCCTGGCGTGCGCTGGGAAGAACTGGACGACGCCATCATGGGCTGCGCCAACCAGGCGGGCGAAGACAATCGCAACGTGGCCCGCATGGCCACGCTGCTGGCCGGCCTGCCGATCGAAGTGCCCGGCGCCACCGTCAACCGCCTGTGCGGTTCGGGCCTGGACGCCATCGGCGGCGCTGCCCGCGCCATCCGAGCTGGCGAAGCCGGCCTGATGCTGGCCGGCGGCGTGGAAAGCATGAGCCGCGCGCCCTTTGTCATGGGCAAGGCCGACAGCGCGTTCTCGCGCAATGCCGCGATTTACGACACCACCATCGGCTGGCGCTTCATCAACAAGCTGATGAAGGCGCAATACGGCGTGGACTCGATGCCCGAAACGGCCGAGAACGTCGCCGACGATTTCAAGATCAACCGCGAAGACCAGGATCTGTTCGCGCTGGCCAGCCAGCAGAAGACCGCGCGCGCGCAGAAGGAAGGTTTCTTCGACACCGAGATCGTGCCGGTGTCGATCGCCCAGAAAAAGGGCGACCCGATCATCGTCAGCAAGGACGAGCACCCGCGTGAAACCACGCTGGAAGCGCTGGCCAAGCTGAAGGGCGTGGTCCGCGAAGGCGGCACCGTCACCGCCGGCAACGCCTCGGGCGTCAACGACGGCGCGGCTGCGCTGCTGCTGGCCGACGAAAAGGGCGCCGCCCGCCATGGCCTGACCCCGCGCGCCCGCGTGGTCGGCATGGCCACGGCCGGCGTCGCGCCGCGCATCATGGGCATCGGCCCGGCGCCCGCCACGCTGAAGGTGCTGGCCCAGACCGGCCTTACGCTTGCGCAGATGGACGTCATCGAACTGAACGAGGCGTTTGCCGCCCAGGGCCTGGCCGTGCTGCGCCAGCTGGGCATCGCCGACAACGACCCGCGCGTGAACCCCAACGGCGGCGCGATCGCCCTGGGCCATCCGCTGGGCGCCAGCGGCGCACGCTTGGCCACCACCGCGATCAATCAGTTGCACCGCACCGGCGGCCGTTACGCGCTGTGCACCATGTGCATCGGCGTGGGCCAGGGCATCGCGCTGATCATCGAACGCGTGTAATCGGGCTGGCGCGCAGCGGCTTGCTGCGCGCAGGAACGAAAAGGGAGCCTGCAGGCTCCCTTTTCATATCCGCCGGCGGGCTCGCCTCAGGGCAGGCCGTCCAGCTTCTTGCCGGCCTTGATGCCGTGCTGTTCGAACCAGCCCTGGGCCATTTCCAGCGCGTAGCGCACCGGCTTCTTGGCGCAGTGCGGGTCTTCGGTCTGCGGCGCCATGTCTTCAATGTTGACGATCGTGCCATCGTCGGCGATAAAGGCAATCGAGAGCGGAAGGATGGTGTTGCGCATCCAGAAGCACTGCACGTCGGGCTGTTCGAAGACGAACAGCATGCCGTCGTTGCCGGGCAGCTCCTTGCGGAACATCAGGCCGTCGCGGCGGGTCGCTTCCGTGTTCGCGACTTCTGCGCGGATAATATGGATGCCGGCCGAAAGCTGGGTGGTAGGCAGCGGGGCTTGCGGTCCGGTTTGCTGTGCGCTGGCCGCCAGAGGCAGGGCCATGGCGATGGCTGCCAGGGCTTTCGGCAGGAAGTTTCTGAAGAACGCTGTCTTGAACAACGTAAGGCTGACAGGATTTAAAACGGCGTTCTTGGGCATGACCTGGCGCAATGAATGAAAAATAACAAGGCGGGGCTCGAAAGCCCCGCCTGAATAATGGCGCAACCTTACCGTTGCGCTTTAAGGGTAACTCAGGCAGCTGTGATATTAAGCGCCTGTTTGCCTTTGGGCCCCTGGATAATCTCGAAGGCCACTTTCTGGCCTTCCTTCAGGGTTTTAAAACCATTCATCTGGATGGACGAAAAATGGGCGAACAGATCTTCACCGCCGTCGTCGGGCGTAATGAAGCCGAACCCCTTTGCATCGTTGAACCATTTGACGGTGCCCGTCGATTTGGGATTGTCCCCTTGGACGGCGGTTGCGGTCGTATCAGACATGCGGACTGCCTCATTGAATCGTATGTTGACGAAGGGCATCGCGGCCTAGACCCCTGTCCCCCCTCCGGCTTCCTGGCAGATTTTCGGTGCTTTGAAAACCCCAGAATGCGTGGATAATGCGCCGCTTTTCTTTGCGGCGTCAAGTATGGAAACTACGCATTTCTACGTGTAATTTTCCGTAAGTTACACGCTAGCCGTCCCCCGTTTAAATAGAATAGCGGCCCTATGAGTTCTACCTTGGATACCCAGCATGATTTGGCCGTCGAGAAGGCTCCGGCGCGCGCCGCGCCGCCTCCGATGTACCAGGTCCTGCTGCTGAACGACGACTACACCCCAATGGAGTTCGTCGTGAAAGTACTGCAAAAGTTCTTCAATAAGAATCACGAAGAGGCTACGAGGATCATGTTGCAGGTGCATCACGAAGGGCGTGGTGTATGCGGGGTTTATCCCCGGGACCTCGCCGCCACGCGCATCGCGCAAGTGGCCCAATACGCACGGGCGCGCCAGCACCCCCTGCAATGCGTGATGGAACCCGTCTGAACCCCAGAATCAATGCGCCGCCTGTCATGGCGGCGTTGTGTTGTCCGGTTATTTTGTTTTGACAAGCAGTATCCGCGTACCCGAGAAGCGCGCGGAATGATCAGGTCGGCAGCTCCGCCGCTTAGGAGCGGTGCGTCTGCATTTGAGTAAGCGGGAGATTTACCGTGAGTGGAAAGATAAGCAAGGCCTGGCTGGCGACAGCCGGGGTCGTTGTATTGGCCGGCGCCATCGGCGTGGGCTGGTGGATGGGCAAGGAACGTCAGCCCGCCAATCCGGCGCCAGCCGTCGTGTCGCAGCCTGCTGCCCCGGCGGGCGGCGGAGATGCCAAGCCGGCATTGCCCGCCAGCGCGGTGGTCGGCGCGGCCGACCCGTTTGCCGCGCTTTCCTGCCAGCCGCGCCAGTACAACGATACGCTGGCGCTGGCCGTGACCTTCACGCAGCCGGTGGATGCCAAGTCCGACCTGGACAGCTTTCTGCAGGTGACGGACACGGGTTCGGCCTCCGACAAGGACAGCGAATCGGCCGCCAGCAACGGTGACCAGCCCGCCTCGGTCCGGCCGGGCGACTCGGCGCCCAAGGGCAAGATCCTGAAGGGCAACTGGGTGGTGGGCGACAACCCCCGCATGGTTTATTTCCCCTACGTGCAACCGCAGCGTTCCTACGCGATCTCCGTGCGTGCCGGGCTGCCCGGCGCGGGCGGCATCAAGCTGGCAGAAGCGTCGAATTGCGAGGTGAACACGCAGGCCATGCCGCCGTCGTTCTATTTCGCCAGCCGCGGCGTGGTGCTGCCGGCCGGCCAGAATGGCGGCCTGCCCGTGGCCACGGTGAACGTGTCCGAAGTGGATGTGCAGTTCCTGCGCGTATCGCCTGAGCGCGTGCCTGAACTGTTCGACACCGTGCTGGGCATCGGCCGCAGCACCGGCTCCGGCGAAGAAGAAGACAGCAGCGACGAAGATGACAACTGGCGCTATTCCGACAATCGCAGCCTGAAGGGCTCGGTCAGCAACTGGGACCTGGATCGCCTGAACTCGCTGACGACCAGCGTCTATCAAGGCCGCTTCGTCACCGACGACAAGCCCAACCGCCGCCATGTCACGTTCCTGCCGGTCGAAGGCATCAAGGAATTGCAGGAGCCCGGCATCTACATCGCGGTGATGAGCCAGCCCGGCCGTTTCCGCTACGAATACCAGGTGACGTATTTCTACGTCAGCGACATCGGCCTGCACGCGCGCCGCTACAGCGACCGCATCGAAGCCTATTCGGTATCCCTGAAGAGCGGCACCGCCATCTCGGGCGCCGTGTTCGAGCTGGTGGACGGCGCCGGCAAGTCGCTGGCCAAGGCCGCGGCCGACGGCCAGGGCCATGTCCGCTTTGACGGCAGCTTCGCCAATGCGCGCGTCATCCGCGCCTCGCGCGACAAGGAAATGACGGTGCTGGCCCTGGGCGAACCCGCCCTGGACCTGTCTGAATTCGACACGGGCGGCCATGTTTCCCGCCCCAACAACCTGTTCGTCTACGCTGGCCGCAATCTGTACCGCCCCGGCGAAACCTTCAACGTCTCGGTCCTGCCGCGCGATCTGGACGGCCGCATGCTGGCGCCGTCGCCCCTGACCGCGACCATCAAGCGCCCCGACGGCCGCACGGTGCTGAGCACCCTGTGGCAGCCCCAGAAGGATCTGCCCGGCTATATCGAGCGCAGCATCGACCTGCCGCTGGATGCGCAGACCGGCACGTGGCTGCTGGAACTGCGCGTGGACCCCGCGTCGCGCGCGCCGGACGCGTCCTGGAAGTTCCAGGTCGAGGAATTCCTGCCTGAACGCATGAAGATGGCGCTGACCTCCGACCAGGAGGTGCTGTCGCCGGAGGAAACGCTGACTGTCGACGTGCAGGGCGACTATCTCTACGGCGCGCCCGCCGCTGGCAACCGCCTGCTGTCCAGCTTCCAGGTCAAGCGCGACCGTTTTGCGCTGCCCCAGCAATGGCCCGGCTTCATCTTCGGCGACGTTGCCGACGATGCCCGCCGCCATTTCGAAGAGCTGCCCGAAACGGCCCTGGACGACAAGGGCCGCGGCCAGCTCGAGGTCGATCCGCGCACCGGCGGCACGCGTTCGCCGATGAAGGTGCGGGTGTCGGCCAGCCTGCTGGAGTCCGGCGGCCGTCCGGTGGTGCGCTCGATCGAGCGCAGTGTCTGGCCCGCCGACCGCCTGATCGCCGTGCGTCCGCAATTCGACGGCGACGTAGCCCGCGAAGGCGCGCCCGCCGGGTTTGAAGTGCTGCGCGTGGATGCGCAGGGCAAGATTGCGCCGCTGGCGCAGGCGCAGATGCGCCTGTACCGCGAAGATCGCCAGTACTACTGGCGTTTCGACGACCAGCGCGGCTGGAACAGCGGCTACACCGAAACCGAGGAATTGCTGGATTCGCGCGAGATCGCGCTGAACGACCGCTCCCAGCTGACCGTGCCCGTGAAGTGGGGCCGCTACCGCCTGGAAATCGCCGATCCCGAAACCGGCCAGACCCTGCGCTACCGCTTCTACGCGGGCTGGAACGCGCAGGACTCCGACGCCATGGGCAATCGTCCTGACCGCGTGCAGATGAAGCTCGAAGGCGTGCCGGCCAAGCCGGGCGACACGGTCAAGCTGACCCTGACGCCGCCGCATGACGGCCAGGCGCTCATCACCGTGGAAGGCGACCGCATGCTGTGGTCTACCTGGGTGGCCGTGAAAGCGACGGGCACGCAGGTCGAGATTCCGGTCGACAAGAGCTGGAAGCGCCACGACCTGTACATCGCCGCCGCAGTGTTCCGTCCCGGCAGCGAAGGCGACCGCGTGACGCCGGCGCGCGCGCTGGGCCTGACCTTCCTGCCCATCGCCAGCGCTGACCGCAAGCTGGACGTGAAACTGACGGCGCCGCCCAAGGCGGTGCCAGAGACCAAGGCGACCGTGCGCGTCAAGGTGGACGGCGCCCAGGGCAAGCAGGCCACCGTGACCCTGTCGGCGGTGGACGTGGGCATCCTCAACATCAACCAGTACAAGACCCCCGATCCGCTGGACTACTTCTTCGGCAAGCACCGCTACGCGCCCGAATTGCTGGACATGTACGGCAAGCTGATCGAGAAAATGGACGGCACGAAGGGCAAGCTGAAGTGGGGCGGCGACGCCGCCATGCGCGGCGACAGCAAGAGCCTGCCCAAGAAGGTCAAGCTGGTGGACCTGTTCTCCGGTCCGGTCAAACTGAACGAGCAGGGCGAGGCGGACATCCCGCTGGACCTGCCTGATTTCAACGGCACGCTGCGCCTGATGGCCGTGGCCTTCACGCCTGACAACTACGGCAGCACCGACACCGAAATGGTGGTGGCGGCCCCCATCGTGGCCGAGCTGAACACGCCGCGCTTCATCACCCCGGGCGACCAGGCCGCGATTGCGCTGGACGTGACCAACCTGAGCGGCGCCGAGCAGAAGGTGACGGTCAAGCTGGAAGCGCTGGACCCGCTGGCCATCGTCGACGGCGTCAAGACCGTGACTCTGAAGGACAAGCAGCGCACCACGCTGCGCTTCACCGCCACCACCACCGGTTCGTACGGCCTGGGCCTGATGCGCCTGACCGTCGACGGGCAGGGCGGCGGCAAGCCCTTGCGCATCGTGCGCGAATCGGTGCTGCAGGTGCAACCGGCCTACGCGGCCGAGCGCCAGGTGCGCCGCCTGCGCCTGAATCCGGGCGAAGCCAACGCGCCGCAGGCGTCGTGGGTGGCGTCCTACTACCCGGACTCGACCACGGTCAGCATGACGGTATCGAACCGTCCGCCGATCAACGTCAATCGCCTGGTCGAAGGGCTGCTCAACTATCCCTACGGCTGCACCGAGCAGACCATCAGCGCGACCCTGCCGTGGGTCATGCTGGATGAGGCCGCGGCCAAGCAGTTCGGCCTCAAGCCGCGCACCAAGGCCGAGCGCGACGCCAAGGTGGCCGGCGCGATCGGCCGCCTGGCGGGCATGCGCAACGCCGTCGGTTCGTACAACCTGTGGAGCAGCTCGTCCTCGCGCGATGTGTGGCTGACGGCCTACGCCGTCGGCTTCATGCAGGACGCCCGCGACAACGGCTTCGAAGTGCCCGAGGCATCGCTGGACCGTTCGCGCCAGTGGCTGCTGGAGCAGGTGCAGCAGAGTTCGGGCGCGTTCGGCACCTGGTCGGCCAACCTGAAGCGCGGCGTCGAATCCGGTCGCTACGACTCCAGCGACGCCAACATCCTGCGTGAGGACCATCGTCGCTTCGCCGGCCTGGCCACTGCCGCCTTGGCGCTGGCGCGCGACAAGAAGGCGCCGCTGTCCACGGTGCGTCAGCTGTACGACAACTACCAGGAGCGCGCGCGCTCGCCGTTGCCGCTGATCCAGCTGGCGGCCGCGTTCAAGCTCATGGGCGACGAAGGGCGCATGAAGAGCGCGCTCGACCAGGCCGTGGCGCGCGAGTACGGTCTCAACAATCGTCGCAACTCCGGCTATTACGACGAATGGCTGGGCGACTACGGCAGCGGCGTGCGCGACTATGCGCTGGCCTTTGCGATCGCGGAAAAGTACGAGCTGCGCCATGAGCGCCTGGACAACCTGCTGACGCAGCTGGCCAGCCGTCTGGGCAACCGTTCGTACCTGTCGACGCAGGAACAGATGTCGCTGTTGCTGGCCGCCCGCGCTATGGGCGGCGACAAGGCTACGCCCTGGTCCGCCACGTTGACCGTCAATGGTTCCACCAAGGCGCTCGCTGGCGGCACCAGCGACCAGACCGTGTCGCTGTCGGCGGCCGACCTGGCCGGCGTGCAGTTGCTGAACACCGGCAACCAGTCCCTGTTCGTCGAATACGACATCCAGGGCAGTCCGACCACCACGCCTGCGCCGCGCAATGACGTGATCCAGCTCAAGCGCGGCTGGTACCGTCCGGACGGACGCCCGTGGGATGGCGGCAGCCTGCAGACCGGCGACATGCTGGTGGTGTGGGTGCAGGCCAGCGCCAACCAGAACATTCCGGATGGCTTGCTGGTGGACCGCGTGCCGGCGGGTTTTGAAGTCGAAAACCTGAACCTGTCGCAAAGCCCCGAGATGCAGGAATGGACGATCGGCGGACGCCGCGTGGCCGAAGCCATGTCCGATCCCAACATCAAGCACCGCGAGTTCCGCGACGACCGCTATGTGGCCGCGGTGTCGCTGGGGCGCGGCAAGGTGGACGTGTTCTATCTGGTGCGCGTGGTGACGCCGGGCCGCTATGCGGTGCCGTCGACGGTGGCCGAAGACATGTACCGGCCTGAAATCCGGGGCGTAGGCGAGCAATGGAGCACGGTAGAGATCCGCGACCGCGGCGCCAAGCGTCCTTGAACCCCGCCGCCACCCCGGTGGCGGGCGCCTCGCGCGCCCGCCGCTGGCGGCGGCGAGGAATCTTCGCGGCCAGCGCGTTGTTTGCGCTGGCCGCGTTGTTATTCACGCTCGACCGCCTCTATCCCTTGCCGCCCGTGGATTCGGGCGGCGCCGCCGTCGTCGTGGCCGCCGATGGTACGCCGCTGCGCAACTATCCCAGTCGCGACGGCATCTGGCGCTATCCGGTCAAGCCCGACCAGGTGTCCGAGCGCTATCTGGAAACGTTGCTGACCTACGAGGACCGCTGGTTCTACTGGCACCCGGGCGTCAACCCGGTGGCGATGGCGCGCGCCGGCTGGCAGTGGGCCACCAACCGCCGCATCGTGTCGGGCGGGTCCACCCTGACCATGCAGGTCGCGCGGCTGATCGATCCGGAACTGGCCGGCAAGCCCTCGCGCTCGATGTCGGCGAAGCTGCGGCAGGCCTGGCGCGCCATCCAGCTGGAAATGCACTACAGCAAGGACGAGATCCTGTCGCTGTATCTGACCCACGCACCCATGGGCGGCATCGTCGAGGGCGTGGAGATGGGCTCGCGCCTGTGGCTGGGCAAGCCCGCCCGCGATCTGAGCCCGGCCGAAGCGGCGATGCTGACCGCCTTGCCGCAGGCGCCATCGCGGCTGCGGCCGGATCGTCACCCCGAGACCGCGCAGGCCGCGCGCGACAAGGTGCTGGACCGCATGGTCGAACTGGGCCGCTGGACCCCGGCCGAGGTGGCCGACGCCAAGATCGAGAACGTGGTTGCGCCGCCGCTGCGGGCGCGCTGGCTGGCGCCCCTGGCCGCGCAGCGGTTGCTGCAGGAGGCGGGCAGCCAGCGCAAGGCGGGCCGGCGTCCTGGCGAGCGGCCCGCGGTGGTCACGTCCACCCTGGACGCGGACATGCAGGCGGCGGTGGAGCGCATGCTGCAGGATCGGGTGGACGGCCTGCCGCCTAAAGTGTCGATGGCCGTGTTGGTGATGGACAACGATACGCTGGAGGTCAAGGCCTATGCCGGCTCCGCCGATTTCTCCGACGAAAGCCGGGCGGCCCACGTGGACATGGTGCGCGGCGTGCGTTCGCCGGGCTCCACGCTCAAGCCTTTTCTGTATGCGCAGGCGCTCGACGAAGGCCTGATCCACTCCGAAAGCCTGCTGATCGACGCGCCGATGTCGTTTGGCGGCTACGCGCCGGGCAACTTCCAGGCCGCGTTCGCCGGCCCGATCAGCGTCGCCCAGGCTCTGCAGCGTTCGCTCAACGTGCCGGCGGTGGATCTGCTGGACCGCGTCGGGCCCAGCAGTTTCGCCTCGGTCATGCTGGCCGGCGGGGTACGGTTACGTTTGCCCGCGGGCGCGGAACCGAATTTGAGCTTGATTTTGGGCGGGGGCGGCACCACATTGGAAGAACTGGTGGGCGCTTACCGGGCCCTGGCCCGCGGCGGCGTCTCAGGGCGGCCCCGGCTGCGGCCGGAGCAGCCGCGGGTCGAGTCCCGTATGATGAGCCCTGGGGCGGCCTGGATCGTCCGTGACATTCTGGAGAGCGGCGGCCATCCCGACCGGCCGTTCTACCAGTCGGGCAGTCCGGCGCGGCAGCTGGCCTGGAAAACCGGGACGAGTTTCGGATTCCGGGACGCCTGGGCCGTTGGAGTGACCGACAGGTGGACGATGGGCGTTTGGGTCGGCCGTCCGGACGGTACGCCCAACCCCGGATTTTTCGGGGCCAACGTGGCGGCGCCGCTACTGCAGGATATCGTGGCGGCCTTGCCCGAAGGCGCTCAGCAGGTCCGCGTCAGGCCCGAAACGGTGCAGGCCGCGGTGACATGCTGGCCCCTGGGTTACAAGCTCGGCAGCGTGCCGTCCGGCGAATGTCCGGAGCAGCGCGCGGCCTGGGTGCTGAATGAAACGGCGCCGCCGTCCTTTGCCGGCTACGCCGACGCCTCGCGCGGACCGTTGCGTCTGGGCGGCGTGGCCAGCGGCTCGGTGCTGCGGCCCGTGCCGGGCGGGCGCGAAGTGGCGCTGGATGTGGATGTGCAGGGAACTGAAGGCGAAGTATGGTGGATGCTGGACGGGCGCGTGGTTGGCCATGGCGCGTCGGGTCATCCGTTTAAATTAGTGTTGGCCATGGACGGCCGGTATACGCTTACCGTCATGGATGCGCAAGGCCGCCACGACAGAGTGGTTTTTGAAATCTCTGGCGTTACGCCATGATCGGCATAGAATATGAATCGTGTATTTGCCCGCTTCGATGCGTTACGGAGGAAGCGTGATTTCTCAAGAGCTTGAAGTCAGCCTGCATATGGCTTTCGTCGAGGCCCGTTCGGCCCGGCATGAATTTATTACCGTCGAGCATCTGCTGCTCGCGTTGCTCGACAACGCTTCGGCCGTTGAAGTGCTGCGCGCCTGCGCCGCGAACCTGGACGACCTGCGCCGCAATCTGCGCCAGTTCGTCTCGGAGAACACCCCGGTGATCCCGAGCGGCGCCGAGGTCGACACGCAGCCCACGCTGGGATTCCAGCGCGTGATCCAGCGCGCCATCATGCACGTATCCGCGGGAGGCACCGGCAAGAAGCCGGTTACCGGCGCCAATGTGCTCGTGGCCATTTTCGGCGAAAAGGATTCGCACGCTGTGTACTACCTGCAACAGCAGGGCGTGACGCGGCTGGACGTCGTCAATTTTCTGTCGCATGGCATTACCAAACAGCCCCAGGTGGAGTCCGCCGCCGTGCAGAAAGAGCAGCAGACCAATGGTGAAGAGCAGGGCGAATCGCGCCAGTCGCCGCTGGACCAGTACGCCACCGACCTGAACGCCGCCGCGCTGGCGGGCCGCATCGATCCCCTCATCGGGCGCGAGCACGAAGTCGAACGCGTGATCCAGGTGCTGTGCCGCCGCCGCAAGAACAACCCGCTGCTGGTCGGCGAGGCCGGCGTGGGCAAGACCGCGATCGCCGAAGGCCTGGCCTGGCGCATCACGCGCGGCGAAGTGCCCGAGATCCTGCAGGCCGCCCAGGTCTTTTCGCTGGACATGGGCGCCTTGCTGGCGGGCACCAAGTACCGGGGCGATTTCGAGCAGCGCCTGAAGGGCGTGCTCAAGCAGATCCGCGGCAACCCCGACGCCATCCTGTTCATCGACGAAATCCATACGCTGATCGGCGCCGGTTCGGCTTCGGGCGGCACGCTGGACGCGTCCAACCTCTTGAAGCCCGCCTTGTCTTCCGGGCAGCTCAAGTGCATCGGCGCGACCACCTACACCGAATACCGCGGCGTCTTTGAAAAAGACCACGCGCTGTCGCGCCGCTTCCAGAAGATCGACGTGGCCGAGCCCAGCGTCGAACAGACCGTGCAGATCCTGCGCGGCCTGAAGAGCCGCTTCGAAGAGCATCACAGCGTGCGCTACTCGTCCGCCGCCCTGTCGGCCGCGGCCGAACTGTCGGCGCGTTTCATCAATGACCGCCATCTGCCGGACAAGGCCATCGACGTGATCGACGAGGCCGGCGCCGCGCAGCGCCTGTTGCCGCGTTCGCGCCAAAAGAAGGTGATCGGCAAGGTGGACATCGAGAACATCGTGTCCAAGATCGCGCGCATCCCGCCGCAGTCCGTCTCCAACGACGACCGCAGCAAGCTCGCGACGCTGGACCGCGACCTGAAGACCGTGGTCTTCGGCCAGGACAACGCCATCGAAGCCCTGTCCGCCGCCATCAAGATGGCGCGCTCGGGCCTGGGCAAGCCGGAAAAGCCGATCGGCGCCTTCCTGTTCTCCGGCCCCACCGGCGTGGGCAAGACCGAGGTCGCGCGCCAGTTGGCGTTCACGCTGGGCGTGGAGCTGCTGCGTTTCGACATGTCCGAATACATGGAGCGGCATGCGGTGTCGCGCCTGATCGGCGCGCCTCCGGGCTACGTCGGTTTCGACCAGGGCGGCCTGCTGACCGAGGCCATCACCAAGCAGCCGCACTGCGTGCTGCTGCTCGATGAAATCGAAAAGGCGCACCCGGATGTGTTCAACATCCTGCTGCAGGTCATGGACCACGGCACGCTGACCGACAACAACGGCCGCAAGGCGGACTTCCGCAACGTCATCCTCATCATGACGACCAACGCGGGCGCTGAAACCTTGAACCGTCCGTCGATCGGTTTCGCGAATTCGCGCGTGGTGGGCGACGAAATGGCGGAAATCCGCCGCATGTTCACGCCCGAGTTCCGCAACCGCCTGGACGCGATCATCCCGTTCGCGCCGCTGGACCGCGAAATCATCCTGCGCGTGGTGGACAAGTTCCTCATGCAGCTGGAAGACCAACTGCACGAGCGTCGCGTGGAAGCCATCTTCACCACGGGGCTGCGCGAGCATCTCGCCAAGGAAGGGTTCGATCCGCTCATGGGCGCACGCCCCATGCAGCGTCTCATCCAGGACACCATCCGCCGCGCGCTGGCCGACGAGCTGCTGTTCGGCAAGCTGGTCGATGGCGGCACGGTTACGGTCGACCTGGACGAGGAGGGCAAGGTCAAGCTGGACTTCGACGACAACGGCAAGCCGCCCTCGTCGGATGCGCCTGACAAGCAGGAAGTCGAACTGGTCGATTAAGGCTCTCAATGACCGCGGACCGCCAGCCGCTGATCGAGTGCGAACACTGCGCGAGCATCTATCGCCGGCATCAGCTTGAACCTGGAGAGACCGCCAATTGCGCCCGCTGCGGCGCCACTCTGTGGCGTTACAGCGGGCTTACTTTGTCCAATTGGCTGGCGCTCGCCATTTCCGCCCTGATCGTGTTCGGGGTGGCCAATGCCTATCCCGTCGCTTCCATGTCCGTGCAGGGCATGGTGCAGCAGGCATCCTTGCTGGACGCTATTGCCATCACCTGGCGCCAGGACCATTGGGTCGTCGCCATCATGACCGGCATGGCCGGCTTTGCGCTGCCGATGCTGCAGCTGTCGGTGTTGCTGTGGGTGTTGGGGCCGCTGTCGCGCGGCCGGGAACCCCTGGGCTTTCGTACTGCGATGCGTTTGTTGGGCATTCTGCGGCCCTGGTGCATGGTTCCGGTGTTCCTCCTGGGCGTGCTGGTGGCGGTGGTGAAGCTGGCGGGCATGGCCGCCGTGACTCCGGGTATCGGGTTGGCGGCGTTCGGCATCCTGACCATCCTGTTGACGATGCTGGGGCGGCTGTCGCCGCATGTGCTGTGGCGCTACGCCGAGAGCGTGGGCGTGGTGCCGGTGCATATCCCCCAGGCTGCGCCGGACACGGTTCTGACCGGATGCCATGTCTGTGGTCAGGTGCAGGCGTTGCCCCGCGCGGCCGATCCGGAAGAGCATCACCACTGTGTGCGTTGCGACGCCCTGGTGCATTTCCGCAAGCCCGATCATCTGGCGCGCACCTGGGCGCTGTTGCTGGCGGCCGTGGTGTTCTACATCCCCGCCAACGTGCTACCAGTGATGCAGGTCAGGTCGGTGCTGGGGGACAGCGCCCACACCATTCTGGGCGGCGTGGTCGAACTCTGGGAAATGGGTTCCTGGGATATCGCGCTGATTGTCTTCATTGCCAGCGTGGCGGTGCCGTTGACCAAGCTGCTGGCGCTCATGCTGTTGCTGTTGACGGAACAATGGCGCAGCACCACCAACCTGCGTCCGCGCACGCGCCTGTATCAAATGGTCGAGTTCATCGGCCAATGGTCGATGTTGGATGTTTTTGTCGTTATATTGCTGGCGGCGTTGGCGGATTTCCAGGGCCTGATGGAAATCAGCGCCGGCGCGGGTGCGGCGGCGTTCGGGCTGACAGTGATCCTGACCATGTTGTCGGCCATGAGTTTCGACCTGCGCCGCAGTTGGGATCTGGAAGGACAAAGTGAAATAGAATCGCCGCCAGTGGGAGGCGGGCGCCAGCCGGCGTCTCTCGCCGGCAAGGAAATGGGCTAGGAAGCGCCGCGGCTTCCGTCCACGAACAAGGAAGAGTAGATGTCCGAGCAAGCACCCGGATCCGGTGAAGAGAAGTTTGCGTCACCCGCGATCTCGCGCAAGAAGAAGAGCCGGATTTCATGGATCTGGCTGGTGCCCATCGTGGCGGCCCTGATGGGCTTGTCGCTGGTCGTGCGAACCTGGATGCAGGCGGGGCCCGACATCTCCATTTCGTTCAATACCGCAGAAGGGCTGGAAGTCGGCAAGACCCAGCTGCGCTACAAGGACGTCAACATCGGCACCGTGAAGTCGATCGGCTTCAACGAAGACCGCACCAAGGTGGTGGTGCAGGCCGAACTGTCCAAGGATGTTTCCGATCTGGCGCGCGAAGGCACCAACTTCTGGGTGGTGCGCCCGCGTCTGGACGTGAGCGGCGTGTCCGGCCTGGGCACGCTGTTGTCGGGCGCCTATATCGGCGTGGACGCGGCCGAAGGCAAGGACAGTTCCAAGAAGGCCACCAAACTGCATTTCGAAGGGCTGGAAGTGCCGCCCGCGGTCACGCATGACCGCGCCGGCAAGCGCTTCAAGCTCAAGGCGTCCGACCTGGGTTCCCTGGATATCGGTTCTCCCGTGTACTTCCGCCGCATCAACGTGGGCCGCGTGATCGGCTACGCGCTGGATGAAACCGGCAAGGCCGTGAACGTCGAGGTGTTCGTGGACGCGCCCAACGACAAGTTCGTGACCCAGGGCACGCGCTTCTGGAATGCCAGCGGCGTCGACTTCAGCGTCAATGCGGACGGCCTCAAGGTGCGCACGCAATCGCTGGTGTCGATGGCGGTGGGCGGCGTGGCCTTCGAGCCGGTCATCAGCGCGCGCGATGCCGGCAAGCAGGCGCAGGCCGACGCGCAATTTGACCTGTACGCGACCGAGGCCGCAGCCAAGGCCAATCCGGACGGCGAGGCCTTCCCGATCCGCATGCGCTTTGACCAGTCGATCCGCGGCCTGACGGTGGGCGCGCCGATCGACTTCAGCGGCATCACGCTGGGCAACGTCACGCAGATCAACATGGACTTCGATCCGGTCGCCAAGCGTTTCTACTCGATGGTGGATGCAACCCTGTATCCGGAACGCCTGGGCCGCGTGTTCGACGAAGTGCGCGATCGCGCCACCAAGGACGGCGACGTTGCCGGCAACCGCTTGTTGGGCGGCATGATCAAGCACGGCCTGCGCGCGCAGCTGCGCACCGCCAACCTGCTGACCGGCCAGCTGTACGTGGCGCTGGACGACTTCCCGAACGCCAAGCCGGTTGAATTCAAACCCTCGGATCCGGCGCTGATCCCGACGGTGCCAGGCAACCTGGATCAGTTGCAGCAGCAGATCAGCAACATCGTCGCCAAGATCGAGAAGATTCCGTTCGACAAGATCGGCGAGGACCTGCGCACCACCTTGGCCAGCACCTCCAAGCTGATGAACCGCCTGGACAAGCAGGTCGCGCCTGAAGCGCAGAACATGCTCAAGCAGGCCAAGGAGTCCATGGCGCAGGTCAACGCGCTGCTGGCGTCCGATGCTTCCTTGCCGGTCAATACGGAAAAGGCGATGCAGGAGCTGGGCCGCGCGGCCCGTTCGCTGCGCGCCCTGGCCGATTTCCTGCAAGCCAATCCCGAGGCCTTGTTGCGCGGCCGCGGCCCAGACCCGATCCCCGGCGCCGGTCCTGTCAGGAACTGAATCCCATGATGAATAGACGCCCGTCCCCCCACGCCCGCCAGGCGGCCCCGAGTTCCGAGCAGCCCCGGTCCGCGGGCAGGCTGACGCCCCGTTTGCGCCCGGTCCTGTCCTTGCTGGCCTTGTCGGCGGCGCTGGCCGGCTGCGGGGCGTCCTCGCCCGTGCACTATCACACCTTGCAGTCGCCGGCGGCCCAGGCTCCGGGCGGTGCGGTGGCGCCGGCCAGCTTCCTGATCGAGGTGCAACCGGTCAATATCTCGACGCAGGCGGATCAGCCCCAACTGATGGTGCGCACCGGCGAAGGCAGTCTGTCCGCGTTGTATTCCGAGCGTTGGAGCTCACCGCTGGGCGACGAGCTGCGGGGCGCGCTGTCGGACGCGCTGAAGCGGGAACTGGGCGCGCTGGATGTGCAACTGGTCAAGCTAGGCCCCGGCGCTGCGGTCTGGCGGGTGCAGACCGACGTACAGCGTTTCGAGCTGGAGCCGGGCCGCATGGCCCAGCTGGATGCGACCTGGCGCGTGCGGCCGGTCAATATGAAGGGTTCCGGCCTGCTGTGCCGCAGCGTGGTGACGGAACCGGTGGCGGAAGAGGGCGTGCCCGCCATGATCGCTGCCCAGCAGCGCGCAGTGGTCAGTCTGGCCGGCGCCATGGCCTCGGCCATACGGGGGCAGACCCCGGCGGGATCGGCCTCGGTGCAGATGCTGGGCTGCGCGGCGCTCAAGGATTGATAACCCTGGGCCAAAATTCCGCCTGATCTCAAATGGTTAACCTAGGGTTAACCATAGTGCAAACCAAGTTGCAACCTGTCTAGCATACGGTCCTACCCATGCCGGGTCCCGTCGGGGCCCGGTACTACCTTTGCCATGCGACAGGAAGCAATCTCTTATGGCCAGCACGACCCTAGGCGTTAAAGTCGACGACGCGCTCCGCGACCGGCTGAAGGCCGCCGCGCAAAAGCTCAACTGCACGCCGCACTGGCTGCACAAGCAAGCGATCCTTTCCTACCTGGACAAGATCGAGCGCGGCCACCTGCCCGCCGAGATGTCGCACCTGGGCATGGACGCGGGCGGCGAGGACGAGGCGGGCGAAGGCCATTCCGCGCCGACGCCGCCGTTCTACGAATTCGGTCAGGACGTGCAGCCGCAGTCGGTGCTGCGCGCGGCCATTACCGCCGCCTACCGCCGCCCCGAGCCCGAGTGCGTGCCGCTGCTGTTGGGCCAGGCCCGCATGCCCAATCTGGAAAAGATCCACGCCATGGCCGCCGACCTGGTCCGGAAGCTGCGCGGCAAGCGCAGCGGCGGCGGGGTGGAAGGGCTGATCCAGGAGTTCTCGCTGTCCAGCCAGGAAGGCGTGGCGCTGATGTGCCTGGCCGAAGCGCTGCTGCGCATTCCCGACCGCGCCACGCGCGACGCGCTGATCCGCGACAAGGTGGCCCGCGGCGACTGGAAGTCGCACATGGGCGGCTCGCAATCCCTGTTCGTCAACGCCGCCACCTGGGGGCTGATGATCACCGGCAAGCTGGTGGCCGTGAGCAGCGAGCAGTCGCTGTCCAAGGCGCTGACCCGCCTGATCGGCAAGGGCGGCGAACCTTTGGTGCGCAAGGGCGTGAACATGGCCATGCGCATGATGGGCGAACAGTTCGTGTCGGGCCAGACCATTTCCGAAGCCCTGGCCAACAACCGCAAGATGGAAGCACGGGGCTTCCGCTATTCCTACGACATGCTGGGCGAGGCCGCGACCACGGCCGAGGACGCCGACCGCTATTACGCCTCGTACGAGCAGGCCATCCACGCCATCGGCAAGGCCGCGGCCGGCCGCGGCATCTATGAGGGACCGGGCATCTCGATCAAGCTGTCGGCGCTGCATCCGCGTTATTCGCGCGCCCAGCGCGAACGCGTCATGGCCGAGCTGCTGCCGCGCGTGAAGGCGCTGACCGTGCTGGCGCGCAGCTACGACATCGGCCTGAACATCGACGCCGAGGAAGCCGACCGGCTGGAAATTTCGCTGGATTTGCTGGAAGCGCTCTGTTTCGAGCCCGAGCTGGACGGCTGGAACGGCATCGGCTTCGTCATCCAGGCGTACCAGAAGCGGGCTCCCTTCGTGATCGACTACGTGATCGACCTGGCCCGCCGCAGCCGCCATCGCGTGATGGTGCGCCTGGTCAAGGGCGCGTACTGGGACAGCGAGATCAAGCGCGCCCAGGTCGACGGCCTGGAAGGCTATCCGGTCTATACCCGCAAGGTCTACACGGACGTGGCCTACCTGGCCTGCGCCCGCAAGCTGCTGGGCGCGCCGGAAGCGGTGTTCCCGCAGTTTGCCACGCACAATGCCTACACCCTGTCCGCGATCTACCAGCTGGCGGGCCAGAACTACTACCCGGGCCAGTACGAATTCCAATGCCTGCACGGCATGGGCGAGCCGCTGTACGACGAAGTCGTGGGCGCGCTGTCGCAGGGCAAGCTCAACCGTCCGTGCCGCATCTACGCGCCGGTCGGCACGCATGAGACGCTGCTGGCCTACCTGGTGCGCCGCCTGCTGGAAAACGGCGCCAACACCTCGTTCGTGAACCTGATCGGCGACGACAGCATTCCGGTCGAGCAACTGGTGGCCGACCCGGTGGAAGCCGCTGCGCGCATCACGCCGCTGGGCGCGCCGCACGAGAAGATTCCGCTGCCGCGTGAACTTTATGGCGACCCGCAGGAGGGCGCCCGCGCCAACTCGGCGGGCCTGGACCTGAGCAACGAACATCGGCTGGGTTCGCTGTCCGCGGCCCTGCTGGCCAGCGCCGCCATGCCGTGGCGCGCCGGCCCCATGCTGGGCGAGGGCGACGGCGCCTGGGACGCCTCGCGCGCCATGGAAGTCCGCAACCCCGCCAATCTGCGCGACGTGGTGGGCCACGTGGTCGAAGCGCAGGCAGACGAGGCCGAGGCCGCGCTGCGCGCCGCCGCCAATGCCGCTCCCATCTGGCAATCCACGCCGGTGGCCGAACGCGCGCAGTGCCTGCGCCGCGCCGCGCAACTGCTGGAAGAGCAGATGCAGACCCTGCTGGGCCTGATCGTGCGCGAAGCCGGCAAGTCTCTGCCCAACGCCATCGCCGAGGTGCGCGAGGCCGTGGACTTCCTGCGCTATTACGCGGACCAGGCCGAAACGGAATTCAGCAACGACACGCATCGTCCGTTGGGCACGGTGCTGTGCATCAGCCCCTGGAACTTCCCGCTGGCCATCTTCACCGGCCAGGTCGCGGCCGCGCTGGCCGCCGGCAACACGGTGGTGGCCAAGCCCGCCGAACAGACGCCGCTGATCGCCGCGCAAGCCGTGGCCATCCTGCGCGCGGCCGGCGTGCCTGCCGGCGCCGTACAGCTGCTGCCGGGCCGCGGCGAAACCGTGGGCGCGCAACTGGTCGCAAGCCCCGGCGTGCGCGGCGTGATGTTCACCGGCTCCACCGACGTGGCGCGCATCATCGCGCGCACGCTGGCGGATCGCCTGGATGACGCCGGCCACACCATTCCGCTGATCGCCGAGACGGGCGGCCAGAACGCCATGGTGGTGGATTCCTCGGCCCTGTCCGAACAGGTCGTGTTCGACGTGCTGACCTCCGCCTTCGACTCGGCGGGCCAGCGCTGTTCGGCGCTGCGCGTGCTGTGCGTGCAGGAAGACAATGCCGACCACGTGCTGACCATGCTGCGCGGCGCGATGCGCGAACTGAGCGTGGGCAACCCCGACCGCCTGTCGGTGGACGTGGGCCCGGTGATCGATACGGAAGCGCGCAACGGCATCCAGCGGCACATCGAAACGATGCGCACGGCGGGCCATCGCGTGGACCAGGTGGAACTCAACGGCGAATGCCGCCACGGCACCTTCGTGCCGCCGACCATCATCGAAATCGACAACGTCAGCGAGCTGACGCGCGAAGTGTTCGGGCCCGTGCTGCACGTGGTGCGCTACCAGCGCGACGAACTGGACGCCTTGCTGGATGCCATCAACGGCACCGGCTACGGCCTGACTTTCGGCGTGCATACCCGCATCGACGAGACCATCGCGCACGTGACCGGCCAGGTCCATGCGGGCAACGTCTACGTCAACCGCAATATCGTGGGCGCGGTGGTGGGCGTGCAGCCCTTCGGCGGCGAAGGCTTGTCCGGTACCGGCCCCAAGGCCGGCGGTCCGCTCTACATGTATCGCCTGCTGGGCACGCGTCCGGCGGGCCTGCCGCCGGCGCTGGACGCGGCGGCGGCGCTGCCGCAGCGCATTGCGCTGCCGGGGCCGACCGGCGAGACCAATACCTATGTGGTCGAGCCGCGCGGCGCCGTGTATTGCGTGGCCGCCACCGAGGCCGGGGCGCGGGCGCAGTGGTCCGTCGCCAAGCTGACAGGCAACCACGCCTGGTTCGCGGACACGCCCGCGGCGCAGGCGCTGCTGGCCTCGCTGGACGCCGGCCAGCAGGAACAGGCGGGCATCCTGGCCGACGGCGAGGTCGACCAGGCGGACTACCAGGCCGTGCTGTTCGAGGGTGATGGCGACGCGCTGCAGGCGCTGAACCAGCGCATCGCGCAGCGTCCGGGCGCCATCCTGTCGGTCCATGGACTGACCCCCGACGCGATCGCGGCGGGCGCCGGCTACGTGCCGGAGCGCCTGTTGGCGGAGCGCTCCGTCAGCGTCAATACGGCGGCGGCGGGCGGCAACGCCAGCCTCATGACCATAGGTTGAGCCGGGTATAGGACAACCCTTGGGTATCCAAGGGTTATCTCCAATATCGGCAGAGGTTGCACTGGCACGAAAATTCGGTCGCACCTCAATTCCGGAAGTCGCAACCCGGCTTCCGGATTTTGCAGAACATGCACACGCAAGCTTCCGCCATATCGGACTTGCTAGTAGTGAAAAACCAAAAGCCTGGTTAAAAGCTCAGGTATAACAAGGTCTTAAGTCCGACACTCGGAGGATACCCATGAAGTTCCGCACCACTTTGAAGCTTCTCGCCGCCAGCATCGCCGCCGCCGGCATGGCCGCCTCCGCGCAGGCTGCCGACGTCAAGTTCGGTTTTGCCGCGCCGCTCACCGGTCCGCAATCGCACTATGGCGAGGACATGCAGAACGGCCTGAACCTGGCCCTGGAAGAAGCCAACAAGAAGGGCATCAAGGTCGACGGCGAAACCGCCAAGTTCGTGCTGGTGTCGCGCGATGACCAGGCCGATCCGCGCGTCGGCGTGCAGGTTGCCCAGCAGCTGGTCGACCAGGACGTGGTCGGCATTCTGGGCCACTTCAACTCGGGTACGACCATCCCTGCTTCGCGCGTCTACCATGAAGCCGGTCTGCCCCAGATCGCCATGGCGACCTCGCCGGAGTACACCAAGCAAGGCTACGAAACCACCTTCCGCATGATGACCAGCGACACCCAGCAGGGCGCCGCGGTCGGCAAGTTCATGGTGGAAAGCCTGAAGGCCAAGAAGGTCGCCATCATCGACGACCGCACCGCCTACGGCCAGGGCCTGGCCGACGAGGTCGAGAAGGCGGTCAAGGCCGCTGGCGGCCAGGTCGTGCGCCGCGAGTACACCACCGACAAGGCCAACGACTTCACCGCCATCCTGACCAACATCAAGGGGTCGGCGCCCGACGCCATCTTCTACGGCGGCCTGGACGCGCAATCCGGTCCGATGAAGCGCCAACTGGCTACCCTGGGCCTGAAGGCGCCGCTGGTTTCGGGCGAAATGACGCGCAGCGACACCTTTATCAAGCTGGCCGGCGACGCCGCCGACGGCACCTACGCCTCGCTGGCCGGCGTGCCGCTGGACAAGATGGCCGCGGGCAAGGACTTCGAGCAGCGCTACCAGGCCCGCTTCAAGAAGGCCCCCGGCGTCTATGCTCCCTACGCCTATGACGGCGCCTGGAACATGATCGCCGCCATCGAGCAGGCCGGCTCGGCCAAGCCCGAGAAGTACCTGCCGGCCCTGGCCAAGCTGAACCGCAAGGGCGCCACCAGCGAGCACATTTCCTACGACGCCAAGGGCGACCTGAAGGAAATCTCGGTCACCATCTACGAAGTCAAGAACGGCAAGTGGGAGATGGTTGAGACGATGGTCAGCCAAGCCAACTAAGGCGGCTGGACCGGGGCGGGGAGGCGGCTGAGCGCCGCGTCCCGCCCGTATTGCAGCGTGCGCGCCGTCAGGCGCGTGCCACGCGCGGCGCCGTGGCAGGCCCGAGGGCCGTCACCGCAAGGTCCGCGCGATTTTTCCAGGCTTATTCAGCGGCCCCTATGGATATCTTCATTCAACAACTGATTAACGGCGTCACGCTAGGCAGCGTGTACGCCCTGGTCGCCCTGGGCTACACCATGGTGTACGGCATCATCGGGCTGATCAACTTCGCCCATGGCGACGTCGTCATGATCGGCGCGATGGCGGCGACCACCATCGCCATCTCGCTGGTGGGCGGCGATCCTTCCACGTCCGCCTTCGTGGTGCTGGGCGTCGGCCTGCTGGTGTCCGTGCCGCTGTGCATGGCCGTGGGCTGGACCGCCGAGCGCGTGGCCTACCGGCCGTTGCGGCGCGCGCCGCGCCTGGCTGCCCTGATCACAGCCATCGGCGTGTCCATCATCCTGCAGAACGTGGCGATGATGGGCTGGGGCCGCAACTACCTGAACTTCCCGCAGGTGCTGTCGCCGCAGGTATTCGAGATTGCTGGCGCGCGCATGAGCTCGCTGCAGATTGCCATCGTGGTGATCGCGGCGCTGATCATGGGCGGACTGCTGGCCGTGGTGCACAAGACCCGCCTGGGCACGGCGATGCGCGCCACCGCGCAGAACCGCGAAGTGGCCGGGCTGATGGGCGTGAACATCAACACGGTCATTTCGGCGGCGTTCCTGATCGGCTCGGCGCTGGCCGCGGTGGCCGGCATGATGGTCGCCACCTACTACGGCGTGTCGCAATACACCATGGGCTTCATGCTGGGCCTGAAGGCCTTCACGGCCGCGGTGCTGGGCGGCATCGGCAACCTGGTAGGCGCCATGGCGGGCGGCCTGTTGCTGGGCATCATCGAATCGCTGGGCGCCGGGTACATCGGGGACCTGACCGGGGGCTTCCTCGGCAGCCACTATCAGGACGTGTTCGCGTTCTTCGTGCTGGTGCTGGTGCTGATCTTCCGTCCGTCCGGCCTGCTGGGCGAGCGTGTGGGAGACCGGGCATGAACGCAACCCTGAAAAGCAGCGGGTTCTCCACCCGCAACCTGATCGGCATCGCGCTGATCGGCGTGGTGCTGGCGGTGCTGCCCTTCGTGATCGGCATGGCCGGGCAGAGCTGGGTCCGCATCCTGAACTTCGCGCTGCTGTACGTGATGCTGTCGCTGGGCCTGAACATCGTGGTGGGCTTTGCGGGCCTGCTGGACCTGGGCTACATCGCGTTCTACGCGGTGGGCGCCTACACCTGGGCGTTGCTGGCATCGCCGCATTTCGGCCTGCACCTGCCGTTCTGGGCGATCCTGCCGATCGCGCTGGCGGTGGCCTGCCTGTTCGGCGTGCTGCTGGGCGCGCCCACGCTCAAGCTTCGAGGGGACTATCTGGCCATCGTGACGCTGGGCTTCGGCGAGATCATCCGCATCTTCCTGAACAACCTGAACGCGCCGGTCAACATCACCAACGGACCGCAGGGCATCAACCGCATCGACACCTTCAAGGTCGGCGAGTTCGCCTTCGGCCGCACGGAAAGCCTGCTGGGCCTGCGCGTGACGGGACCCGAAAAGTACTACTACCTGCTGCTCGCGGTGACGCTGATCATCATCGTGGTCTGCGTGCGCCTGCAGAATTCGCGCATCGGCCGCGCCTGGGAAGCGATCCGCGAAGACGAGATCGCGGCCAAGGCCATGGGCATCAATACCCGCAACATCAAGCTGCTGGCGTTCGCGATGGGCGCGTCCTTCGGCGGCGTGGCGGGCGCCTTGTTCGCCTCGATGCAGGGCTTCGTCAGCCCCGAGAGCTTTTCGCTGATGGAATCCATCTCGATCCTGTGCATGGTGGTGCTGGGCGGCATGGGCCACATCCCGGGCGTGATCCTGGGCGCGTTGATCCTGGCCGCGCTGCCCGAGTTCCTGCGCGCGGTGGTCGAACCGGTGCAGCACATGCTGTTCGGCGCCGTGGTGCTGGACCCCGAGGGCATACGCATGCTGCTGTTCGGCCTGGCCATGGTGTGCGTGATGCTGTTCCGTCCGGCCGGCCTGTGGCCGTCGGCGGTGCGCAAGCGTGAACTTGCAACCAAGACCCAGGGAGGCGGAGCATGAGCAAACTGCTGCAAGCCCAGGGACTGGGCAAGCGCTTCGGCGGCCTGCAGGCGCTGTCGGATGTCAGCTTCGATATCGAGCAAGGCGAGATCTACGGCCTGATCGGCCCGAACGGCGCGGGCAAGACCACGTTGTTCAATGTGCTCACCGGCCTGTACATCCCAGAAGAGGGCAGTTGCACCTTCAATGGCGAGTCCATGTCCGGCAAGAAGCCGCATGAAGTCGCCTACGCGGGCCTGGCGCGCACCTTCCAGAACATCCGCCTGTTCGCCAACCTGAGCGCGATCGAGAACGTGATGATCGGCCGCCACATGCGCACCAAGTCGGGCGTGTTCGGCGCCGTGCTGCGCACGCGCGGCACGCGGGCCGAAGAGGCCGCCACCGAAGCGCGGGCGCAGGAACTGCTGGACTACGTGGGCATCGGCCATCGCGCCAACGACGTGGCGCGTTCCTTGCCCTACGGCGACCAGCGGCGCCTGGAGATCGCGCGGGCGCTGGCCACCGATCCCAAGCTGCTGGCGCTGGACGAACCGGCGGCCGGCATGAACGCATCGGAAACCGTGGTGCTGCGCAAATTGGTCGAGAAGATCCGCGCAGACGGCATCACGGTGCTGCTGATCGAGCACGACATGAAGCTCGTCATGGGCCTGTGCGACCGCGTGCTGGTGCTCGAATACGGCAAGGTGCTGGCCATGGGCAAACCCGCCCAGGTGCAGCGCGATCCCAAGGTCATTGAAGCGTATCTGGGCGCAGGCGCCGCGCAGGATCCGCAGATTCATCAGGAGCGCCCGGCATGACGGCAGCATCCCAACCCCTACTGGAATTGCGGGGCCTGCAGGTCTCTTATGGCGGCATCCGCGCGGTGCGCGGCATCGACCTGCGCGTGGACCAGGGCGAACTGGTTTGCCTGATCGGCGCCAATGGCGCCGGCAAGAGCACGACGCTGCGCGCCATCTGCGGACTGGTGCCGCTGGCGGGCGGTGAAGTGGTCTACGGCGGCCAGTCCGTCGGCGGCCAGAAGTCGCATGAGCTGGTGCGCCGCGGTCTGGTGATGGTGCCGGAAGGGCGCGGCATCTTCGGCCAGCTCACGATCGAGGAAAACCTGGCGATGGGGGCCTATATCCGTCGCGATGCGGCCCAGATCCGCCAGGACACCGACCGCGTCTTCACGCTGTTCCCGCGCCTGGCGGAGCGCCGCAAACAGGCGGCCGGCACGCTGTCCGGAGGCGAGCAGCAGATGGTGGCGATGGGCCGCGCGATGATCGCGCGCCCCAAGCTGCTGTTGCTGGACGAGCCTTCGATGGGCTTGGCGCCGCTGATGGTGGAGAAGGTCTTCGAGGTGGTACGCACCATCGCCAGCGAAGGCGTCACCATCCTGCTGATCGAGCAGAATGCGCGCCTGGCGCTGGAAAACAGCCATCGCGGCTACGTGATGGAATCGGGCGAGATCATCCTGTCTGGTCCGGCCGGCGACATGCTGCACGATCCCAAGGTGCGGGCGGCCTATCTGGGCGAGTCCGAGTAGGGCGCGGCCGGGATCTTGGGGCGGGCGCGGCAGGGCTTCGAGCTTGCCGATGCCAGCGTTCTTGAGCCGCCGAGGCTGCCCTGCGTCATTCCGATGCTCGCCCCGGCGGGGCTGCGCTTCGGATGACTCCGGGGTCCTCGGCTGGCAGTCGCTTAATGCGCTGGCTTTGGACCCCGTTCATGGGCAGACATCGTGAGCCGGTGGCCGGACGGAGGGATCCGAAGCGCAGCCCCACCGGGGCGAGCATCGGAATCCCGCAGTCCGGACGCCGGCGGCTCAAGAACCTTGCCGCACAAAAGAACCCAGCCTCACAAAGCCGCAGCGGCAGGGCTTCGAGCTTGCGGATGTCAGGGTTCTTTAGCCGCCGAGGCTGCCCTGCGCCATTCCGATGCTCGCCCCAATGGGGCTGCGCTTCGGATGGCTCCGGGCCGCCTCGGCTGGCAGTCGCCTAATGCGTTGGTTTCGGACCCGTTCATGGGCAGATGCCGTGAGCCGGTGACCGGACGGAGGGATCCGAAGCGCAGCCCCACCGGGGCGAGCATCGGAATCCCGCAGTCCGGACGCCGGCGACTCAAGAACCCCAGCCGTACAAAACCGAACGTCAGCAATTCAGCCAAAAGCGTCCTAAGCCGGCGCGCGTTCACGGTCCACGGCCGCGACCACGCCCGCATCGATCAGCGCTTCGATTTCCTTGGCGTCGTAGCCGAACTCTCCCAGAATCGCGATGCTGTCCTCGCCCAGCCGCGGCGCCGCGCGGTGGTATTGCGCGGGCGTGGCCGACAGCTTCACCGGCATGCCTACCGTGCGCACCGTGCCCGCGACCGGGTGCTCCTGTTCCACCACCATGCCGCGCGCCAGCGTCTGCGGATGCGATAGCGCCTGGGCGATGGAGTGCACAGGGCCCGCAGGCACGCCGGCCGTGTCGAATACGTCCAGCCACTCCTCCGCGCTGCGCGTCTTGAGGATGGCGGACATATCCTCTACCAGTTGATCGCGGTTCTGCATGCGGTCGCGATTGCGGGCGTAGCGGGCATCCTCGGCCCATTCCGGCTTGCCCAGCGCCTGGGTGATGCGCTGCCAGTTCTTCTCGTTGGCGCCGCCGATGATGATCCAGTCGGTCGCGGTGGGGAAGGCCTGGTAGGGCGCGCTCAGCACGTGCGCCGAACCCGTGGGGCCGGGGGACACGCCGCTGCCGAAGTAGATGGCGGCGTGCCAGTACAGCTGCTGCAGGCTGGCTTCCAGCAATGACGTTTCCACGATCTGGCCTTCGCCCGTGCGCTGCTTGTGCTGGTAGGCCGCCAGCACGCCGAAAGCCGCCAGCAAGCCGGCGTTGATGTCCGCGACGGAGTTGCCGGTGCGCAGCGGCGGCCCGCCAGGTTCCCCGGTGATCGCCATCAGGCCGGAGAAGCCCTGCGCCACCAGGTCGAAGCCGCCCTTGTCGGCATAGGGGCCGGTGGTGCCATAGCCCGACACCGCGCAATAGATCAGGCCCGGGTTTTCCTGGCGCAGCCGGTCGTAGCCCAGGCCCAGCTTTTCCATCGTGCCCTTGCGGAAGTTCTCGGTCACCACGTCGGCGTCGCGGATCATGCGCAGCAGGACCTTCTTGCCCTCCGGATGCTTCAAGTCCAGCGCGATGGCGCGCTTGTTGCGGTTGAGCATGAGATAGGGCGCCGAGATGCCGTTGATCTGCGGGTCCCGGTACTGGCGCGAATCGTCGCCGCCGTCGATCTTCTCGACCTTGATGACGTCGGCGCCCATGTCGGCCAGCATCATGCCGCAGGTCGGGCCGGCCATGATCTGCGACAGCTCGATCACGCGCATGCCGGAAAGGGCGCCGGCGGGGCGCTGGGTATCGTTATGCATGAGTCCTCCTTGCATGGGGTTCAGCGGGCGTTGAATTGCGGCTTGGCCTTGGCCAGGAAGGCCTGGTAGCCCGTGCGGAAATCCTCGGTGTCGAAGCAGTCGAAGGCTTCGTCGCGGTCGGCGTCGGTCAGGGCTTTGCCCTGCACCAGATTGCGGATGAACTTCTTGTGCCAGCGCGCGACCAGCGGCGCGCCGTCGGCGATGCGGCGGGCGGCGGCCTGGGCTTCGGAGGCGACCTGATCGTCGGGCGCCACGCGCGTGACCACGCCCAGGCGCAGCGCTTCCTGCGCGTCGAAGATGGTGCCTTCCAGCAGCACCTGCAGCGCGGCGGTCGGGCCCACCAGGCGCACCAGCGGCGCCAGTTCCGAGTACGACATCACCAGCCCCAGGTTCTTGATGGGCACGCCGAAGCGCGAACTCTGGCCGCAGATGCGGATGTCGGCCAGGCTGGCGATCTCCAGCCCGCCGCCCACGCAGATGCCGTGTATCTGCGCTACCACCGGATGGCGGCAGTTGCCGATGGCTTCTATGGTCCGGCGCATCACGGCGCCGTACTCGATGGCCTGGCGCTTGTTGCTGCGCGCGGTCTCGAATTCGCTGATGTCATTGCCCGGGGAGAAGGCCTTTTCGCCCGCGCCGCGCAGCAGCACGCAGCGCACGCTGTCGTCGGCGTCCAGCTCCAGGAAGGCGTCGCCCAGCAGCCGCCAGCTGTCTATGGTGAAGGCGTTGAGCTTTTCCGGGCGGTTCAGCACCACGGTCGCGATGTCGCCGTCGCGCTGGCACAGGATGGGGGAGGTGTCGGAAGTGGGGGTAGCGCTCATGGTGTTCCTTTGCGTGGGCGGGGGCGCACCCCCCGCCGGGTTGCTGCCGGCTTACTGCTTGGTGAGGCCCAGGCTGGCGGTGAGCTTGCCGTACTTGCTCCATTCGTCCTGGACGTAGCTGGCGAAGGCCGCGGGGGTGGCCGGACCGCCGCCCAGTTCCATGCCCTGGTCGGCCAGCTTGGCCTTGATCTCGGGATCGGCCAGCGTCTGGCTGAGCGCTTGGTCGAGCTTGTCCAGCACCGGCTTGGGCAGCTTGGCCGGGGCCAGCACCGCATACCACTGCACGATGTCCAGACCCTTGATGCCGGACTCGGCCAGCGTCGGCACGTCGGGCAGGCGCTTGCTGCGTTCGGTGCTGGTCACAGCCAGCGGCCGCAACTTGCCGGCCTGGATCTGGTTGATGGCGCCGGGCAGGGTGTCGAAGTTCATGTCCACGCTGCCGCCCAGCAGGTCGGTCATGGCCTGGCCGCTGCCCTTGTACGGCACGTGCTCCATGCTGACGCCCGCGATCTGAGAGAAGCGCGCGGCGCTCAGGTGTTGCGGGCTGCCCATGCCGGAGGAGGCGTAGGTCAGCTGCTTGGGTTTGGCGCGGGCGTCGTCCACCAGGTTCTGCACGCTGGCGTAGCTGTGCTTGGCCGGATTGACCACCAGCACGTTGGGCACCGACCCGATGTAGCGCACCGGCGTGAAGTCCTTGATCGGGTCGACGCTGGACTGCACCACATAGGGCGCGGCGACGGTGGACTGCATATTGGCCAGCAGCAGCGTGTAGCCGTCCGGATCGGCCTTGGCCACGAAGTCGGCCGCGATCAGGCCGGAAGCGCCGGGCTTGTTCTCGACCACGACCTGCTGGCCGAGCAGCGCCGACAGGCGCGCGGACAGGATGCGCGCCGATACGTCGGTGCCGCCGCCGGGCACGAAACCGACGATCAGGCGTACCGGCCGTTCCGGCCATTTGGATGCGTCCTGCGCCAGGGCGGGACTGGCGGCGGCCAGGCCGGCGGTCAACGCCAGGGCGCCGGCCCAGGCGCGAGCGTGCTTGTGCATGTGGGTCTCCTTTGGTGGTTGTCAGCCTGCCCGCGTGTTGCTTGATCTATGATGGGGTCAGGTTGGTATGCCTTTGGTGTTTGGTATACCAGATACAAAAATAGTCGAAATAGCGAGTGGCAACAACTCATGGCTAACCCTGAAGTTATGGACCAGTCCGTCCCCGATTTGGCCATTCATCACCCCACGCTGCCGGCCGTGGTGGCGGAAAAATTGCGGCAGCTCATCATCGACGGCACCTTCAAGCCGGGCACCTGGCTGAACGAGCGGGACCTGTGCGACCAGTTGAAGATTTCACGCACGCCGCTGCGCGAGGCCTATCGCATGCTGGCTTCCGACGGCCTGGTGACTCTGCAGCCCAAGCGCGGCGCGATGGTGATCGAGTTGTCGGCCGACGATGTCGAGAACATCTTCGATGTGCTGTCGGTGCTGGAGGGGCTGGCGGTGCGCAGTGCCGCCGAACGCGCCACGGACGCGGAACTGGCGCATATCGCACAATTGCACGCGCAGATGCTGCAAGGGTATGAACAGCGCGACATCCGCGCGTATTTCGCGGCCAGCATGGGCACGCATATCGCCATCAACCGGGCGGCCCACAACCCGGCGCTGACGCATTCGTATGACCGCTTGAACCTGCAGGTGCAGGCGTTGCGCTACAAGTCGAACTTCGATATCGACGAATGGACGGCGGCGGTGGCCGACCACGAGGCCTTCGTGCAGGCGCTGATGCAGCGCGACGGCGAGCTTGCGGAGTCGCTCATCCGCAGGCATGTGGGCAGCAAGAAGACCTACAACCTGCGCGGGCGCGGGGCCCAAGGCTTGAAGTGACCTGTCATCGCGCGGACGGCGCGGGCCCAGGGCTCGGCCGTCCGCCCGCTGGCGCGCTCAGGCCGGCTGCGCCACCACGCGCTTCCTGCCTATCATCAGCGCAATGACGGCGGCGATCAGGCCCGTCATGCCGGAGATGACGAAGGCCATCAGATAGCTGCCCTGGGCTTCGCGCACGGCGCCCGCCATCCAGGCGGCGCTGGCGGCGCCCAGTTGGTGGCCGGCGACGATCCAGCCGAACACGATGGACGCGTCGCGCTCGCCGAAGGCTTCGGTCGTCAGGCGCAGCGTGGGCGGCACCGTGGCGATCCAGTCCAGGCCGAAGAAGATGGCGAAGATCGACAGGCTGTAGAACGAGAAGTCGGAATAGGGCAGGTAGATCAGCGACAGTCCGCGCAGGCCGTAGTAGACGAACAGCAGCTTGCGTGGGTCGTAGCGGTCGGTGAGCCAGCCGGACGCCGTGGTGCCGATCAGGTCGAAGATGCCCATCAACGCCAGGAGGCCCGCGGCCTGCACCTCGGGCATGCCGTGGTCGCCGCAAAGCGCGATCAGGTGCGTGCCGACCAGGCCGTTGGTGGTGAATCCGCACACGAAGAAGGTCGCGAACAGGAACCAGAACGTGCGGGTGCGCGAGGCCCGGGCCAGCGCGCCGAAGGTGGCCGCCAGCATGCCGGTGCGCGGCGCGGCGGGCGGGGGCGGGGCATGCGGATCGCTGCCATAGGGGACCAGCCCGACGCTGGCAGGCCGGTCCGGCACCAGCCACCAGGCCAGCGGTACCAGCGCCGCAGCAGCAGCCGCGACCGTCCACACCACGCGCGTCCAGTCGCCCGACGAGGCCAGCGCGGCCAGCACCGGCAGGAACACCAGCGTGCCGGTGGCGGAACTGGCGGTCAGCAGGCCCATCATCACGCCGCGGTGCTTGGTGAACCAGCGGTTGACAACGGTGGCGCCCAGCACCACGGCGACCGCGCCGGACCCCAGGCCCGAGAACACCCCCCAGGTCAGCAGCAGATGCCAGGACTGGGTCATGAAGGCGCTGGCTGCGCTGGACGCAGCCATCAGCATCAGCGCGCCGATCAGCACGCGCCGCAAGCCAAAGCGCTCCATCGCGGCGGCCGCGAACGGTCCCACCATGCCATACAGGAAGATGCCGACCGCGGCGGCCAGCGAGATGGTGCTGCGGCTCCAGCCAAAGGTTTCTTCCAGAGGCACCAGCAACACGCTGGGCGAGGAACGCAGGCCGGCGGATACCAGCAGGGACAGGAAAATCACCGCGACGACGACAAAAGCGTACTTCTGGCCGGCGCGCCGGAAAGGGACGGGAGGGTGGGCTATACTCATGTTACTGACCGGTACGTATTGGGGTTTGCGAATAGTACGTACCGGTCAGTAACATCGTCAAGCGATTTTTAGTCGATCCGTCATCCGGAAAGGAGCCCATCCATGGCCAGTAAAACCTCGAGCGCCGATCGGCCCGCATCCAAGCCGCCGCTGGCGGCCGAGCGCATCCGCAAGACCGCGCGCGAAATGTTCTACCGGGACGGCATCCGGGCGGTGGGCGTGGACGCCATCGTCAGCGAAGCGGGCGTGACCAAACCCAGCCTGTACCGCAGCTTTTCGTCCAAGGACGAACTGGCGGCGGCCTATCTGCGCGACTATGACGCTGAATTCTGGGCGCGTTTCGACGCGGCCTGCGCGGCGCATCCGGGCGATCCCCGGGCCCAGATCCTGGCCTACCTGACCGGCCTGGGCGTGCGCGCGGTGCAGAGCGGCTACCGGGGCTGCGGACTGACGAACGCGGCGGTGGAATACCCCGAGGCCGGTCATCCCGCCCGCGCCGTGGCGGTGGAACACAAGGCCGAGCTGCGGCGGCGCCTGGCCGCCATGGCGGCGGAAATGGGGGCGGCCGATCCCGACGCGCTGGGCGATGGCCTGTTGCTGTTGTTCGAAGGGGCCTTCGTCTCCAGCCAGCTATTTGGCGAAGGCGGGCCAGCCGGCCGGGTCGCGCAGATGGCGGACATGCTGATCCAGGCGCATCTCGCACAGCCCTGACGGGCGTCTTCGGAAGGGGCAGCACAAGAAAGGTGCAGGCAGCAGTGCACATGTGCACCATTTTTGGTGTTTGTACCCATTGCGCAACGCACAAAAAAATGGTTAAGAAATTTATTGCGGCGCAGCAAGCACAGGTCTAAGATGGACTCGTGTTGTTCCACATCGCTTTCTCAAGGAGAGAACCATGAGCGATACCGCGCTGAAGAATGCCCGCATGTCGGATGAGCTGGAACGTACCCTGATCCATGACGCGATCATCGCGGAAAGCCTGTCCGGCCACGCTTCCGGCTCGCGCTGGCTGCGCCTGAAAGTGCGCCTGGCCGCCTTCGGCGGCGCCGTGGGCGAGGTGTTGCACGACATGGACGCCGGCCGCCGCCAGCACCCCGTGGTCTCCGCCTACCACTGAGCCCGACAGCGGGTACGAGAAAAACGCCAGCATCGCTGGCGTTTTTTTATGCCTGCCGATCCCCGGGGTTCAGACCAGCATGTCCGCCACCAGATAGCCATCCAGCAGCAGGATGCCGACCGTGGCCGCAACCGCGGCCCAGCCCCAGGCGCCGCGCAACACGTACTTGCCCATCAGGCTCTTGCGGCAAGCCAGCAGCACCAGCGGCCCCAGCGCGAAGGGCAGGGCCAGGCTCAGGATGACCTGGCTCAGCACCAGCAGGCCGTCCGGATCCTGGCCGCCGGTGAAGGCCAGCAGGCCGACCGCCGCGGCGCCCGCCACCAGCCGCGTCGCCAGCGCGCGGCGGCGGTCCGACCAGCCGCTGCCCACCTGGAAGCCCTGGGACAGGATGCGTCCGGCCAGCACGCCGGTGATGGTGGAGCTTTGGCCCGCGGCATACAGCGCCACGGCGAACACGATGGCCGCGCCGATGCCCAGGGTCTGGCCGATCACGGCATGCGCGTCGTCCAGGCTGGACACGATGATGCCCGAGCCCGACAGCGAGGCGGCGGCGACGATCATGATGGCGGCGTTGATCAGCATGGCCAGGCCCAGCGACACGACGGTGTCGTTGCGCGCCACGCGCATGGCCAGGTCGCGGGCGCTGGGCGGCAATTGCTGCGCACGCTGCGCGAGCGATCCGGAATGCAGGTACAGGTTGTGCGGCATCAGGGTCGCGCCAAGTATCCCCAGCGCGATCAGGAAGCCCTGCGGGTCGCGCAGCGCGCGGCCGGTCTGCGTGACGCCGTGCGCCACTTCCGTCCAGGCCGGGTTGGCCTTGAACAGCAGGAACACGAAGGACATGGCGACCACCGACAGCAGCAGGGCAATGAAGCGCTCGTGCTTGTCGGCGTTGCCGCGCGTCAGCGCCAGCACGGCAAACGTGCCGACGCCGGTCACCGCAACGCCCGCGATCAGCGGCAGCCCGAAGAGCAGGCGCAGCGCGATTGCGCCGCCGATGAGTTCGGCCAGGGCAGTCGCCAGGATCGCCGCCTCGCCGGCCAGCCAGGCGGCCTTGGCCAGGCGCGGCGACAGGTGGCGGGCCGTCAGCGTGGCCAGGTCCTGCCCCGTTGCCAGCGCCAGGCGCGACACCAGGATCTGGAAGCCCAGCGCCAGCAGCGCCGAGGTGATGACGACCAGCAGCAACCCGTAGCCGAAGCCGCTGCCGCCCGCGATGTCGGTGGCCCAGTTGCCCGGATCGATATAGCCCACGGCCACCAGGATGCCGGGGCCGGCGATGCGGCGCAGGCCCGCCGATACTTGGACGTCCTGCGCCAGCGCGGTCCTGCCGCCGGATATCGCGTAGATGAATTGGCCCATGCTCGCTCCTGAGAATGATTCTCATCATCCTCTTGGGGGACGGCATCGTCAAATTGATTTTGGGCAAGCAGGGGATAGGGCGGCCCAATGGCGCCATCCTTCTCGGACGGGCCATGGGCTGCACCGGGGATCAGGACTTGAGCTTGGCGTCCATGGAGATCTTGGCGTTCAGCACCTTGGACACGGGGCATCCTTTTTCCGCCTTGCGGGCCGCGTCCTCGAAGGCCTGGGCGCTGGCGCCGGGAATGACGGCTTCCACCGTCAGATGGACAGCGGTGATGGCAAAGCCGTCATCCACCTTGTCCAGCGTGACTTCGGCCTTGGTGTCCAGGCTTTGCGCGACCATGCCTGCTTCGGACAGGATGTTGGACAGGGCCATGGTGAAGCAGCCGGCGTGAGCCGCGCCCAGCAATTCCTCGGGATTGGTGCCCGGGGTGTCGCCGAAGCGGGTGTTGAAGCCGTAGGCCTGTTCCTTGAGCGCGCCGCTCTGCGTGGAGATCGTGCCCTTGCCGGTCTTCAGGTCGCCCGACCAGTGGGCGGTTGCGGTTTTCTTCATGCGTGACTCCTGTAGAAGGACCGCGCCCGTCGCGCGCGCGGCCGGTGTGGGAGGGCGCGGGCCGCCCGCTGGGGGCGGGGCGCGCTGCCTGGAATGGCATGAACGATGATAAGGCGGCTGCGGGCGCCAGGCGCGGAAAGCGTCTGCGCGCAACGGCAAGCCTATGTAACCGCAGACCGGCTTTCTTGATGCGCGTCGCAAGGCGGCACGCGGCCATCAGGCAAAATACAGGCATCTGCTCACACCTCGCCGAGAACTGCTGTCATGTCTTACAAGCTCGTCCGCTACGCCTGCGCCATTGCGCTGGCCGTCCCCGCCTTGTCCGCCCAGGCTGAAATCGTCATCGGCGTGGACGTGTCCACCACCGGTCCGGCCGCGGCCATCGGCATCCAGACCAATAACGCGATCCGCTTGTGGCCGGCCACGCTGGGCGGCGAGCCGGCCCGCTACGTGGTGCTGGACGACGGTACCGACGTCAGCCGCGCGGTGAAGAACATGCGCAAGCTGACCTCGGAAGACAAGGTCGACGCCATCGTCGGCCCCAACACCACGGCCGCCGCGCTGGCCGGCCTGGACGTGCTGGCCGAAACCGGCACGCCCATGATTGCGCTGGCCGCCTCCAGCGTCATCGTCGAGCCGCTGTCCGATCCGAAGCGCGCCTGGGCCTTCAAGATGCCGCAGAACGATTCGTTGATGGCCACCGCGCTGGTCGCGGACATGAAGAAGAAGGGTCTGAAGAACGTGGCTTTCATCGGCTTCGCGGATTCCTACGGCGACAGCTGGTGGAAGGAGTTCACCGCCGCTGCCGGGACCGACCTGAAGATCGTGGCGCAGGAGCGCTTCCAGCGCACCGACGCGTCGGTGGTCGGACAAGTCCTGAAGGTCATCGCCGCCAAGCCGGACGCTGTGCTGATCGCCGGCGCCGGCACCCCGTCTGCCTTGCCGCAGAAGACGCTGCTGGAACGCGGCTACACCGGCGCCATCTACCAGACGCACGGCATAGGCACGCTGGAATTCCTGCAGGTCGGCGGCGCGGACGTGGAGGGAACCCTGTTCCCCACCGGCCCTGGCGTGGTGGCGCGAGAGCTGCCCGACGACAACCCGGTCAAGAAGGTGGCGGTGGCCTTTGCCGACAAGTACGAAGCGCGCTACGGCGCCAACACGCTGACCCAGTTCGCGGGCGACGCCTATGGCGCCTGGATGCTGCTGGACTCGGCGGTGGCGCGGGCGCTCAAGACCGGGGCCAAGCCCGGCACGCCGGAATTCCGCGCGGCGCTGCGGGATGCCCTGGAAAACACGCGCGACCTGGTCGTGCCCAATGGCGTGCTTAACATCACCAAGGACAACCACCAGGGTTTCGACGAGCGCGCCCGCGTCATGGGCATCGTCCGGAACGGCCGTTTTTCCTACGCGGAATAAGTGGGGACATATAAGTCTACGATTCGTAACTTGTCCTGACGCCCATAGGGCGGCGAAGCAAAAAGCAGGCTGCGGCCTGCTTTTTTTCGGGCATATGATTCGTGTCGAAATCATTTAATAGCGTATTATTTTTAGTGAATCCATATACCTCGAAATAAATACAGGAGAAACTGCCATGAGCCTGATCCGATCCAGACGTATGCTGGCCGCCTTGAGCCTGGGGGTGCTGGCGGCATGTTCCGACTCGGGATCCGACAAGGCTGCTCCGGCAGCTAACGCGCCCGCCGCGGCGTCCACCCTGGAAGCCGCCAAGGCCGCCGGCAAGATACGCATCGGCTACGCCAACGAAGCGCCGTTCGCCTTCATGGACAGCAAGGAAGCCAAGGTCACGGGCGAATCCGTGGAGATCGCCCGGGTGGTGCTCAAACGCATGGGCATCAACGAAGTGGAGGGTGTCCTGACCGAGTTCGGCTCGCTCATTCCGGGCCTGCAGGCCAAGCGCTTCGACATCATCGCCGCGGGCATGTACGTCACGCCCGAACGCTGCCAGCAGGTGGCGTTCTCGGACCCCACTTATGGGGTGGGCCAGTCCTTCCTGGTCAAGCAAGGCAATCCCAAGAATCTGCACAGCTATGAAGACGTGATGAAGAATCCCGACGCCAAGCTCGGCGTGGTGGTCGGCGCGATCGAAGCGGAGTACGCCTCCAAGATCAAGGTGCCGCCTGCCCAGGTGGTGGTGTTCCCGGATGCGGTCAGCGCGCTGTCCGGCGTGCAGGCGGGCCGTGCCGACGCCTATGCGGCCACGGCGCTCACGGTCAACGACCTGATGGGCAAGACCAGCGCGGCCAGCGGCCTGGAGAAGGCCGACCCGTTCAAGGATCCCGTCATCGACGGCAAGGACGTGCGCGGCTACGGCGCCTATGCCTTCCGCAGCGACGACAAGGCCTTTGCCGACGCCTTCAACGCTGAGCTGGCAAAGTTCATCGGCACCGAAGAACACCAGAAACTCGTGGCGCCTTTTGGCTTCACAGCAGAGGAACTGCCCAAGGGGGTCACGGCCGCCAAGCTGTGCGCCGGCCAGTAAGGGGGCGCGCATGCGGCTGATATCCGAGCATTTCGCCGAGCTGGCGCCACCGCTCCTGCAGGGGCTGGCGGTGACCCTGGAGATCATGGCAGGCGCCGTGGTGCTGGCAGTTCCGCTGGCACTGGCCGCGGGCATCGGGCGCCTGTCGTCCGTGCGCCCGCTGCGCTGGATCGCGGCGGTCTACGTCGAGGTGTTTCGCGGCACTTCGGCCCTGGTGCAGCTCTTCTGGTTCTACTTCGTGCTGCCGCTGTTCGGCGTGCAACTGCCGGCCATGCTGGTGGGCATCGTGGTGCTGGCGCTGAACGCCGGCGCCTATGGCGCGGAAGTGGTGCGCGGCGCGATCCGCGCGGTGCCGCCGGGCCAGCGCGAAGCCGGCATCGCGCTGAACCTGACGCGCGGCCAGATCATGCGCCGCATCGTGGTGCCGCAGGCCGTGCCGGCCATGCTGCCGCCTGCGGGCAACCTGTTGATCGAGCTGTTGAAGAACACCGCGCTGGTGTCCCTCATCACCATCACGGACCTGACCTTCCGCGGCCAGCTGCTGCGCAGCGAGACCCTGCGCACTACCGAGATCTTCACCCTGATGCTGCTGATGTACTTCGCCGTGGCGCTGCTGATCACGGCCGGCGTGCGTCTGCTGGAACGCAAGGTGCGCGTGCGATGAAGCCGGTATTCGATTGGTCCTTCGCCCTGGAGATCCTGCCCACGCTGGGCTCCGCGCTGGTCATCACGATCGAGGCCACGCTGCTGGGCATGCTGGTGGCTGTGACGCTGGGCCTGGTGTTGGCCTTGCTGCGGCGTTCGCGGCTGCGCATCGTGTCCCTGCCCACCGCCTTCGTGATCGAGTTCGTGCGCAGCACGCCTCTGCTGGTGCAGATGTACTTCCTGTTCTACGTGCTGCCGCTGACCGGCGTGCGGATGTCGCCGCTGGCCACCGGCATCACCGCGCTGGGCCTGCACTACGCGACCTATTGCGCCGAGGTCTACCGCGCCGGCATCGAAGCCGTGCCGCGCGGCCAATGGGAGGCCGCCACCGCGCTGAACATGTCGCGCTGGCGCACGGCCGTGGGCGTGGTGCTGCCGCAGGCGATTCCGCCTGTGGTGCCGGCGCTGGGCAATTACCTGGTGGCCATGTTCAAGGACACGCCGCTGCTGTCGGCGATCACCGTGGTGGAACTGCTGCAGCAGAGCAAGATGATCGGCTCTGCCACCTTCCGCTACACCGAGCCCCTGACCCTGGTGGGCCTGCTGTTCCTGGCGTTGAGCCTGGTGGCGGCCTGGGGCGTGCGCGGCCTGGAGGCCCGCCTGCAACGATATGGAGGAAAGCGATGAGCGCGAGCGTAAGCATCAAGAACCTGCGCAAGCAGTACGGAGAACTGGAGGTGCTGCGCGGCATCAACCTGGAGATACCGGCCGGCCAGACCGTGGCAGTGATCGGCCCCTCCGGCTCGGGCAAATCGACCTTGCTGCGCGTGCTGATGACGCTGGACCAGCCCACCAGCGGCGACATCGAGATCGACGGCGTGCCCATGTGGACCGACGCGCAGGGCCGCCCCGCCGGCCTCAATTCAGAGCATCTGCGCAAGGTGCGCGGCAAGATCGGCATGGTGTTCCAGCACTTCAACCTGTTCCCGCACATGACGGCGCTGGCCAATGCCATGGAGGCCCCGGTGCACGTGCTGGGCATGTCGCGCGACCAGGCGCGCGAGCGCGCCGTGGAATACCTGGAGATGGTCGGGCTGGGCGACAAGCTCGATGTCTATCCCGCGCAGTTGTCGGGCGGGCAGAAGCAGCGCGTGGGCATAGCGCGCGCGCTGGCCATGTGCCCCGACATCATGCTGTTCGACGAGGTGACCTCCGCGCTGGACCCGGAGCTGGTGGGCGGCATCCTGCAGATCCTGCGCGACCTGTCGGCCCGGCGCAGCATGACGATGATCATCGTCACCCACCAGATGAAGTTCGCAGAACGCAGCTCGGACCGGACCCTGTTCTTCGACGAGGGCAACATCGTCGAGGACGCCGAATCGGCGGTGCTGTTCAGCCAGCCCAAGGAAGCGCGCACGCGCCAGTTCCTGGATTCGGTGATCGAAGGGCAGTAGCGCGGCGCTTGCGTGCCAGCCTTGACCCCGCCCGGGGCTGCGGTATTCAGGTTCCCGGGCGGGTCGGGGCGCTATGCTGTCGCATCCCACGCCCCGGAGGCTCCAGCATGTCCCTGCTTTTCAGTCCCACGTCCATCGGCCAGCTGGAGCTGGCCAACCGCATCGTCATCGCGCCCATGTGCGAGTACTCGGCTGAGGAAGGCCTGGCGACCGACTGGCACATGATCCACCTGGGGCATCTGGCCTTGTCCGGCGCGGCGCTGCTGTTCGTGGAAGCCACCGCCGTGGAGCCCGACGGCCGCATCACCCCGGGAGACCTGGGCCTGTGGTCCGATGAAACCGAGGCGGCCATCGGCCGCGTCGTTGCAGCCATCCGCCGCTATGCGCCCATCAAGCTGGGCATACAGCTGGGCCACGCGGGCCGCAAGGCGTCCAGCGAAGCGCCCTGGAACGGCGGCCAACTGGTGCCGCCCGAGGCCGGCGGCTGGCAGGGCTGGGCGCCTTCGGCCGTGCCGCACAATGCGTCGGAACCGCCGCCCCACGCGCTGGACACGGCGGGTCTGGCCCGCGTGCGCGACGCCTTCGTGGCCAGCGCCAGGCGTGCCGTGCGGCTGGGCTTCGACGCGATCGAACTGCACGCCGCGCACGGCTATCTGCTGCATCAGTTCCTGTCGCCGCTGTCCAACCGACGCGACGACGCCTACGGCGGTTCGCTCGAGAACCGCATGCGCTTTCCGCTGGAAGTCTTCCAGGCGCTGCGCGAGGCCATTCCGCCGTCGGTGACGCTGGGTGTGCGCGTGTCGGCCACCGACTGGGTCGAAGGCGGCTGGGACCTGGAACAGACCTTGGTCCTGGCGCAAGCCTTGAAGGAACGCGGCTGTGAATTCATAGACGTGTCCAGCGGCGGCGTCTCGTCCCAGCAGAAGATACCCGTGGGGCCGAACTACCAGGTGCCGTTCGCCGACGAAATCAAGCGCAAGGTGGGCATGCCGACCATCACGGTGGGCCTGATCACCGAGGCGCAGCAGGCCGAAGACATCCTGCAGAACGGCCAGGCCGACATGGTCGCGCTGGCGCGCGGCATGTTGTACGACCCGCGCTGGCCGTGGCATGCCGCGGCGCAACTGGGCGGCCAGGTCAGCGCGCCGCGCCAGTACTGGCGTTCGCAGCCGCGTGACCAGAAGGCGCTGTTTGGCGATACGCGCTTCGGACAACGCTAGGCGCAACCGGCAGGCTGCCAGCCTGCCGGACCCTGTCTATTGAGGCCGCCTGCCTTCGTAGGCGTTTTGCAGCAGCGCCCGCAAGGCCTCGCGTTCCAGCGGACGCGGATTGGGGTAGGGCGTCTGCATGGCGATGTCGCAGGCGCGGTCCAGGTCTTCCTGGCGCATACCGATGTCGCGCAATGCCGTGGGCGCGCCCAGCGTGCTGGCCAGATCGAATACGCCTGCCGCGGCAGCCGGCGCGCCCAGCGCCATGGCGATTCGTTCCATGGCCCGCGGCGCGGCCGCGGCGTTGTAGGCCAGGGCATGCGGCAGCACCACGGTGTGGACTTCCGCGTGCGGGAGGTTGAAGCTGCCGCCCAGCGTATGGCAGAGCTTGTGATGCAGCGCCATGCCCACACTGCCCAGCACCGTGCCGCAAAGCCAGGCGCCGTAGAGCGCGTCGCTGCGCGCCTGCAGCAGGTCCGCGCCGCAGGCGCCGGCATGTATGGCGGGCAGCGCCTGGGCCAGCGCGCGTATGCCTTCCTGCGCCATCAGGTCCATGATGGGATTGCCGTCGCGCGCGTACAGACCCTCTGCCGCATGGGCGATGGCGTTGATGCCGCTGGTCACGCTCATCGACACCGGCAGCGACAGGCTCAGTTCTGGGTCGTACACCACGCTGCGCGGCAGCACCCGGTCATCCTTGCCGGTCTTCTTCAGGCCGCTCTCGGTGAGACCGTAGATCGGCGTCATCTCCGAGCCCGCATAGGTCGTGGGAACGGCAATGACCGGCAGGCCCGAGTCCAGCGCGATGGCCTTGCCCAGCCCGATGGTGGAGCCGCCGCCCACGGCCACCGCGCAATCGGCGCCCAGCTCGCGCGCCGCTTCCCGCGCCTGGCGCGCGATTTCCATCGGCACGTGCATCACGGCCTGGTCGAAGATCCCGGCAACCCGCGCTTCGCCCAGCAGCGCCGCGACCCGTTCGGCCTGCGCGCGCTGCGGCGGCGTGCAGAGCACCAGCGCGCGCTGCAGCCCCAGCGCATCGAGTTCGGCCGCCAGGCCGCCCAGGCTGCCCGGCCCGAAGACCACGCGCTGGGCGCGGCTGGCGTAGATGAAGGATTGCATGGCGTTCCCCGTCTGCATGTCGGTCATTGTGCAACGATTCCGCGGCTCTTGATGAGCTCGCCCCAGCGCTGGGACTCGGCCTGCACCAGCCGGTTCATATCATCGCGGCCGCCGGCCACCACTTCGAATCCCGATTCGGTGATGCGTCCGGCCACGGCCGGGTCGCGCAGCGCGGCGATGGCGGCGTCGGCCAGCTTGTCCAGCGTCGCCGCCGGCGTCCTTGCGGGCGCCACCATGCCCACCCAGGAATAGATCTCGAAGCCCGGATAGCTCTCGGCGATGGCGGGCACGTCCGGCAGGGCCGCGACGCGCTTGGGCGCCGTCACCGCCAGCGCACGCAGCTTGCCGCTCTGGATGTGGGGCAGCACCAGCGGCAGGCTGGCGATGATGGACTCCACGTGTCCGCCCATCAGGTCCGATACCGCCGGGCCGCCGCCGCGGTAGGGCGTGTGGATGCCGCTGGTGCCCGCAGCCTGATGGAACATTTCAGCCGCCAGATGGTTGGAACTGCCCGCGCCGACCGAGGCGTAGGACACGCTGCCCTTCTTGCCGGCCGCGACGTAGTCGGCCAGCGTCTGGTACGGACCGCTGGCGGTCACGGCCAGCACCATGGGCGAGCGCACCATGTACGACACGCCCGTCAGGTCGCGCGCCGTGTCATAAGACAGCTTGGGGTAGATGTGCTGCTCGGTGGCGTAGGAATCGAACACCATTTCCACCGTGTAGCCGTCGGGCGCGGACTTGGCCACCATCGCTGTGCCTATGGTGCCGCCGGCGCCGCCGCGGTTGTCGATGACCACCGTCTGGCCCAGCTTGTCCTGCAGCGCCTGCTGCACCTGGCGCGCCACCCGGTCCACGGTGCCGCCCGCAGCAAAGGGCACCACCACCGTTACCGGCTTGCTGGGATAGGAATCCGCCAGCGCGGGCAGGGCGGCAGCCCAGGCGCCTGCGGCGAGGGCGGCGCTGGCCAGCAGGGCGCGGGGCGAGCGGCGGGGGGCGTTGATCGGGGGCATGCGGGTCTCCTGGGCTTATCGTCGTTGTGTCCGGCCGTCTATCTTTGTCTAAATTGCCAAAGTGCGTCCATGCGCAGTATCGTAATTGCCAAATCTCCCAGGAAAGCTGGCGTGCCACGCCAAAGCCTTTTGCGCCACACGCACAAATGAAAACCGTCAAATTTGCGGAAAGCCTCTCCATCTTCGTCGACGTCGCCCGCGCCCAGAGCTTTTCCGAGGTGGCGCGCCGCCGGGGCATGGTGGCCTCGTCCGTGGCGCGGCAGATCGGCGCGCTGGAGTCCGAGCTCAAGGTGCCGCTGTTCGTGCGCTCGACCCGTGCATTGATGCCCACCGAGGCCGGCGAGGTGCTGTACGAGCGCGCCGTGAAGATCCTGCACGACATGACCGAGGCGCGTTCCGAGGTCATTTCGCTGGAGCAGACCGTGCAGGGCCTGTTGCGGGTCAGTTGCCTGCCGGCGTTCGCGCGGCGCTACGTGGTGCCCATGCTGCAACAACTGGGTGAACGCCATCCGCAATTGCAGGTGGAGCTGGAACTGACCGAGCGCGTGGTGGATCCGGTGGTCGAACGCATGGACGTGGTGGTGCGGGTGGGGCAACAGCCAGACAGCAGCCTGATCGGGCAACGCATCGGCAGCCATCGCTACCTGATCTGCGCCGCGCCCTCATACCTGGAACGCCATGGCGTACCGCGCACGCTGGCGGACCTGTCGCGCCATCGCCTCATCGACCGGCGCCACAGCACCAGCGTGCGCGGCTGGCGCGAACTGGGCGACGGCCAATGGGCCCAGGACGCCAGGTTCGTCCTGGAGTGCGACGACTGCGACGCGCGCCGGTTCGCGGCGCTGGAAGGGTTGGGCATCGCGCTCATGCCCAACTGGTCCGCGGGCGCGGACCTGGGCGCCGGCCGGCTGGTGCAGCTGACCTTGCAGGACGCCAGCCCGCCGCCCGAAAGCGGCATCTACCTGCTGCGCGCCATGCCGCGCGCCAATGCGCGCATCCGCGCCTTCACCGAACAATTGCGGCGGCAGATCGGCTCGCCTTCCGTGTGGGATGCGGCCATCGAGGCTGCGCGCGCGGCCTGACGATCGCGCAGCCTTACGTGGCATCGTGGAAGATGATGCCCAGCGTGTGCCGCTCTCCGTTGCGCAGCCGGCCGACCCCATGCCGCAGATTCGCGCGGTAATAGCCGCGCGCCGACCGCACCGGCCTGTGATTGACGGCAAGCACCACGGCATCGCCTTGCCGCAAGGGCACCACGTCGGCCCGTCCGGGTTGCTTGGGATTGCTTTCGGCCAGCAGCAGCTCTCCACCTTCGAAATCGCGTCCCGGCTCATTGAGCAGGAAGATGGCCTGGAACGGAAAGACATGGTCGCCGTACAGGTCCTGATGCAGGCAGCAGTAGTCGCCCGCCTGGTAGCGCAGCAGCAGCGGCGTGGGCCGGCGCTGTCCGGCGGCGTGGCAGATACTCCGGAATTCTTCATGCGTTGCGGGAAAGCGCGCTTCGAGGCGCATGGCCGCATGCCAGCGGTTGGCGATGGGCGCCAGGCGTGGATAAAGCGACTGCCGCAAGCTTGCGACGATATCCGGCAGCGGATAGCTGAAGTATTTGTACTCGCCGCGGCCGAACGCATAGCGTTCCATCACGATGCGGCTGCGAAAGCGCGTTTCGTCGCAGTAGCCGGCCGCAAGTTCCTCGCACTGGGCCTGCGTCAGCAGTCCCGGCAGCACGGCGTAGCCATCGTGGCCCAGATCGTCTTCGACGTCCTGCCAGTCCGTATCTGCAATCCGGGTTTCAGGCAGGCCGTGCAGCATGGTTGATGTAGGCATGGCTGGGGCTGGCATCAGGGCGCATCGTGGAAAAACAGTTCAAGGCCGATGCGCGTGCCTTTGCGCACGCGGCTGACGGCATGCTTGAGGTTGACGCGGTAATAGCCCTTGGAACCGTGAAAGGGGCGTTCCCCCGTGGCGATGATGGCGACGTCGCCGAAACCGAGCGGCGCCACCAGCGGACGCGATTGCATGCGCGGGCGCTGCTCCGTCATCACGAACTCGCCGCCCTGGAAGCCGTCTCCCGGCTCGGACAGGAGCGCGACCGCCTGCATGGGGAAGACCTGTCCGCCTGTATTGCGCTGGTGCAGCGCGATGTAGTCTTCGACGCCGAGCCGGCTCAGGTGCGATTGCGCCCGGGTCTGGCCGGCGTCGCGGTTGCGCTGAAGAAAATCTTCCAGCTCATCGGGATAGCGCGCGCGCACGTCCAGAAGCTCGTTCCAGCGATTGGCGTGTACGACGAGCCGACGGTACAGCGCCGAGCGCCATTGCTCCAGCGGCGGCGGGATGCTGGCATCGAAGTAATACAGGTCGCCGCGCCCCAGGCCGGCGGATGCCAGGCTCACCCGCCGGGCGTCTGGCGCGTCGGCTTGCCGCGCCAGACTGCGCGCCGGTTCCGCGCCCAGCAGTCCTGGCAGCACGGCATAGCCTTCGGCGTCGAGCTGCGATCCGATGTCCGGCCAATCCAGGCGGTCCAGGCTGGTTTCGAGGGCGGTCATGCCGCTGTGATGCATAGGGTCCTCATCGATGGTCGCAAGCGTGCGCGGCATCATGCCGCGTCATGAAAAATGATGCCCAAGGTATGGCGCCGGCCGCTGCGCACGCGGCTCACGCCATGCCGCATGGCGACCTTGCGCGGCCCGCGCGCGCCCGCCGCGGGCCGTTGATTGACGGTGAACACCACCGCGTCGCCCTGGCCCAGCGTCACGACGTCGGCGCGCTGGCTTCTGGCCGCAAGCTCGGTCATGACGAATTCGCCGCCGGTGAAATCCTTGCCCGGCACGGCCAGCAGGATGGCGACCTGCAGCGGAAACACATGTTCGCCATAGAGATCCTGGTGCAGGCAGTTGTAGTCGCCCTCGCCGTACTGGAGCATCAATGGCGTTGGACGCGTCTGGCCCGCCCGGTGGCAGCGTTGCAGGTAGGCGTCCAGTTCGGGCGGGTACTGCGTATCCGCGCGCAGCCGCTGGTTCCAGCGGTTGGCGATCGGCGCCAGCCGGGCATAGAGCGCGTGGCGCAATTGATCGAGCAGCGGCGGCAAGGGGTAGGCGAAGTACTTGTACTCGCCGCGGCCGAAGCCATGCCGCGCCATGACGATGCGCGAGCGAAAGCGCGCTTCATCCGGGTAGAGGGCGGCGAGGGCGCGGCATTGCGCGGGCGTCAGCAGTCCGGGCAGCACGGCGTTGCCGTGGGCATCGAGCGCTTGCTCCACGTTCTGCCAGTCATAGTCGGCTGCTGCTGTCATGTCCTTGTCTCCGCTTGCCGCGGCGCGCATGCCCGGTCCTCCCTGTGATTACAGGCGAGGCCAGTGTAGAAATCCACCGCCTTTTTGAAACTCCGTTTGTTGCGCTTGCTTCCTCCAAAACAAAAAACGCCGCGGATGGCGGCGTCTTCAGGCGGGCAGGAACCGTCGCGGCTCAGAGGCGCGAATAAGCCTGCTCCAGTTCGCGGTGCAACTGGTCGGCGAAATCCTCGCGCGCGGGATCCAGCTGCGACAGCAGGCGGGCCAGCACGACGTTGTCTTCCTCGCCATTCCAGATCTTGATGTAGGTGCCTTCCTTGTAGCCATGCTGCTGGCGGAAGATGTTCAGCACGTTCTTGGACACGTATTGCGTGTAGGCGTCGTTCCAGCTCATCTCGCAGGACGTCATGGTCTGTTCCAGGACCTTGAAGCTGGCGCGTCCGCACACGGCCAGGCCGCCGATCAGCTCCAGCAGTTCGGGCACGTTCAGTTGGTCCAGCGCATGGGTCTTGCCGTCCAGCGCGACCGAGGCCGGGCCGGACAGGTCCGCGACCAGCGCGTCGGCGGCGGCGCCGATGTCGCCGCGGGACTGGACGATGGTGTGCGACAGATAGAAGTGCAGGATGTCCACCAGCTCCATCTGCACTTGCGGCAGGTCGATGGTCTGCTTCTTCCACCATTTCCAGCCGTAGTGTTCCAGCGCTTCGGCGGATTCGACGAAGGCGGCGCGCAGGAAGCGGGCTCCGCCGTTGACCCAGTCCGGATTGATCATGCTGTTCAAGTGGCCCTGCAGCTTCAGCATCGTGGCCGCCTGGGCCTGGTTCAATCCGACTACGTTATTCACTTTCACTCCGTGGTTCATGGGTCTTTCGACAGCGGCGGAAATGTTAGCACCATTACCCGCGGGGGCCGTGCCGCGGTGATGGCGGAATCAGGCGTCGCCGTCCTTGCGGTAGGAAGAGCGCTTGAGCGGAGGCAGCGGCGTCTTGCCGCGCGGATTGCGCGCGTTGCGGGCCGCCTTGAACAGCATCATGGCAAAGAAGAACAGGAAGACGGCGGGCATGGCCTCGTCCAGGTCGAACCCGGGGCCGCGCAGGGCTTCGAAGATGATGCGCGCCCCGGCCCAGCCGGCCAGGATGCCGCCCACCGTCAGGATGACGCCGATCTTGCGCTGGGTGGCTTGGCGGGCCATCGATACCTCGGCGGCATCGGTCTGGCCCGGGGCCGCGGGCGGCGCTTGCCGCGATTGCAGGGGCGGCGGGGCCGCCTTGCCCCAGGGCGCGCCGGATAGCGTTTCAGACGGAGAAGCGGGGGGCGGGGGCGGCGGAGCTGCCGGGCGGGATTGCGCCCGCTTGTCGGGAACCTGTCCCGGCGATGCGCCGCCGGCGCGCGTCAGGTTTTCGACGTAGCGCGCGAAATCGCCATTCCTGGGTTCCCCATCTATGGCCATTGCCCCTCTCTCCGGTTCAGTTGCCGCGGCGTTGGCGTGCCGGGACCCGGCGCTTGCGCAGCATGGCTATCAACAGCCCGCATCCTAGCAGTACCGAGAGGCCCGCGCCGATCATCATGGCAATCTGTTGCGCATTGTCCGCCGTACCCAGGCTGCGCGCGGTGATATAGCCCGGGGCCAGCATCAGCGGCATCCAGAGGATGGCCGAGGCGACGTTGGCCATCTGGAAGCGGCTGTGCCCCATGCCCATCACGCCGGCGACGGTGGGAATGGTGGAGCGGATGGGGCCGAGAAAGCGGCCGATCAGCACGGAGGCGAAGCCGTAGCGGTAGAAGAACAGGCGTGCGCGCGCCACGCCGCTGCGCTGCTGCTTCAGCGGCCAGCGGCGCAGGATGCCAGGGCCGGCCCAGCGGCCCAGCCAGTAGGACAGGGCGTCGCCCACGATGGCGCCGGCGATGCCCCAGGCGATGATGGCCCAGGGATTCAGGGTGCCCGCGCCGATCAGGCCGCCGGTCAGCAGCATCAGGGCCGTGGCCGGGATGAACAGGCCCAGCAGCACCATGGATTCGCCCAGCGTGAGCAGAAAGGTGATCGGTCCCGCCCAGGCCTGGTTGGCCTCGATGAACATCGCGATCTGGTCGATGTATTGGTCCATATTTACGAAGTTGAAAATTAGCTGAACGCAATCAGGTATGTTAACGCCTGCGGAACTGCCGGTGCACCGTATAGTCCGTCTGGATGAAGCTAATTGTTGGAGAGTTATGGATTCGGTTACGCAGGCGGTACTGGGCGCGGGCATACAGGGCGCCCTCCTGGGGCGGGTGCAGGGGCGGCGGGCGTTGATCTACGGCGCGGCGCTGGCCACGGTGCCGGATCTGGACGTCCTGATGCGCTATCCGGACCCGGTGTCGCTCATGACCTACCACCGCGGCTTCTCGCACTCGGTCTTCGTGCTGACCGGCCTTGCGGTTTTCCTGACCTGGCTGATCCGCAAGTACTGGCCGCAGGCGCCATACAGCGGACGCCGGCTGTTCCTGACCTTATGGCTGGTGCTGGTGACCCATCCCGTGCTGGACTCCTTCACGGTCTACGGGACGCAGCTGTTCTGGCCGCTGGCGCTCATCCCCGAAAGCTGGGCCGCCGTGTTCATCATCGACCCGGTCTATACCGTGCCGTTGCTGCTGGCGGTGTTGTTCGCCATCGGCTTCGGCATGACGCTGACGGCGCGCCGGCTGCTGGCCGCGGCGCTGGTGTTCAGCACGGCCTACCTGGGATTCGGGCTGGCCGCGCGCATCGCCGCCGAGGACCGCGTGCGCGAGGCGATGCAGGCGCAGGGCATTGCGCTGAGCGAACTGCGCGCCGTGCCCATGCCCTTCAACACGCTGGTGTGGCGCGTCATCGCCAAGACGCCCGACGGCCACTATTACGAATCGGTCAGCAGCCTGTTCGACAGCGATCCGCCGGAATGGCTGCGCCAGCCTCTGAACCTGGATGTGGCGCGGGCGCTGGCGGACGTGCCGTTGCACCAGCGCCTGCGCTGGTTCACGGACGACTGGCTGCGCTACGACGTCATCGGCAATGCGTTGGTGGTGACGGACCTGCGCATGGGCATGGCCGGGCATTACACCTTCCGCTTCAAGATGGCCGAACGCGCCGCGGACGGCAGCTGGCAGGCGGTGACGCCGTCCATCTGGCCCACCGAGCGCGGCGGTTGGGCCGAACTGAAGCTGGTGCTGGCGCGCATCCTGCATGCGCAGCCGCCCTTGCCGCTGGCGCAGTGGTCGGAACTGTCGACCAGATAGGAACGTGATTCAGGTTACCGCCGGCGGCCGCGGCAGCGGAGTGCCGGCTTGCTCATAGGCTTCGGCCGCCTGCAGCAGCTGCAAGTCGGCGTGGCAAGGGGCAACCAGCTGCAAGCCTATCGGCAGGCCATCCTGGCCCAGACCGCAAGGCACGCTGACGGCGGGGTGCCCGGTCAGGTTGAACAGCATGGTCCACGGATACCAGTGCGCGCGGATGTCGCCGTACGAGCGGCCGTCGATGTCCATGGTGTCGAATATGTCCGTGCCCAGCGGCAAGGCGGTGCGTGACATGGTCGGCATGGCCAGCAGGTCGGCCTGGCCGAACAGCGCCTGCACCTTGCGGTAGAGCGCGGTGCGGGCAAACATGGCTTCCTGGTATTGCTGGGCGCTGAACGCCGCGGCGGTGGCGATCTGCCGCCGGAAGGTGGGGCTGTAGGCGTCGGGCTCGCGTTCTATCAGTGGCAGGAAGCGGGTGCGCCAGACCGTGTGGTTGATGACGCGCCAGATGGGCTCGACATCGAAGCCCTCGCCGTCGAACGGTTCTACTTCCGCGCCCAGGTCGGCCAGGCGCGCCAGCGCCGCTTCGAATGCGCGGCGCACGTCGGCGGCCACGGGGCGGCCGGGCGGGGCGGCGCAATAGCGGACGCGCTTGCCGCGCAGCATCTCGGGATTGGCCGCCGCGCCGGCGTAGTCGGTCCTGGGTACGCCCAGCGACCACGGATCGCAGTCATGCGGGCCGGCCATGGCCGCCATCATCAGGCGGGTATCGGCCACGGTGCGCGTGGTCGGCGTCACGTAGGTCTGGTTGCCGATGGCGTCCTGCGCCTGGCTGTGCGGTATCGCGCCCAGGCTTTGCTTGAATCCCACCACGCCGTTGCACGCCGCGGGGATGCGGGTGGATCCGCCGCCATCGCTGGCCACCGCAAGCGCCGTGATGCCGGCGGCCGTTGCCGCCGCGGCGCCGCCGCTGGAGCCGCCGCAGGTGCGTTCCAGGTTCCAGGCGTTGCGGGTGTGGCCGAACAGCGGCGAATCCGTCATGGACTTGGAGCCGAATTCCGGCGTCGTGGTCTTGCCGATCAGGACGGCGCCTTGCTGACGCAGCCGCGCCACGGCCACGGCGTCCTCGGCCGGCACGTTGGCGCTGAACGGCACGGCGCCGAAGGTGGTCCGCACGCCCGCGGTATTGACCAGATCCTTCACCGTGTAGGGCAGGCCATGCAAAAGGCCCGGCGCATCGCCGCGCATCAGCGCGGCCTCGGCAAGCCGGGCCTCGGCCATGGCCTCTTCGGCGCACAGCGTGATGAAACAGTTCAGGACGGGCTGCAGGCTTTCGGCCCGTTCCAGCGAGGCGCGCACCAGCTCGACCGGGGACACTGCCTTGGTCCGGATCAGGCTTGCGGCCTCTACCGCGCTCAAGTCGCAAAGGGAATCGCTCATCGAAGCCACGTTGCGCCTATTCGTCGAAGGAAATGCCGGCGGCCTTGACGATGGGGGCCCAGTGCGCGCGCTCGACGCCGATGCGGCGCTTGGCGCTCTGCGCGTCCTGGGGGTCGACCAGGAAGCCCGCGGTCTGCAGTTTTTCCACCAGCGCCGGCCGTTTGCCGGCGGCGACGAAAGCCTGTTCCAGTTGGGCGATCGTGGCGTCCGGCGTGGCCGCGGGAGCGTACACGCCATACCAGCTGGCGGCATGCTGGTACTGCGGGTAGCCCTGTTCCAGCAGCGTCGGCACATCGGGCAGGGAGGGCAGGCGGCGGCTGCCAGCCACGCCCAGGAATTTCACCTTGCCGGCGTTGTAGAGCGGCAGCATGCTGGCGACGGCGTCCCAGCCCATCGACACTTCACCGCCCGCCACGTCCACCAGCATCGGCGCCGCGCCGCGGTAGAGCACGGGCACGACCTCCAGGCCGTTCTGGCCGCCCATTTCTATCGTGCCCAACTGGCCGGGGCTGCCTTGCGTCGCCAGGCCCAGGGTCGCCTTGGCGCGCGCCTGTTTGGCCCATTGCACGTATTCGGCCATGTTGCCGTAGGGTTGGGCGGCGCCCGTGACGGCGCCGGTGGGCACGTCGGCGACCAGGGCCACCGGGCGCAGGTCATGGTCCGGGTCGTATCCCAGCTTCTTGTAGGTCAGCGGAAAGATCACGAACATCGGCGACGAGCCCAGGTACAGGGTGAGCCCGTCCGCCTTGGCGCGCTTCACCACGTCGAAACCCAGGCGTCCCGATGCGCCGGGACGGTTCTCGACGATGACATTGGCGTAGCCCGCCGTCTGCAACTGTTCGGCGTAGGCGCGGGCCACCGCGTCGGCGGCGCCGCCCGCGGCGTAGCCGACCACCAGGCGCACGAGCTTGTCGCCGCCGGCTGGCTCCTGGGCCATCGCGCTGGGTTGCAGGCCTGCCGTCGTCGCGGCGGCAAGGATGAAGGCGAGAAGTCGGGGGCGGGCTAGCAAGGTGGTCTCCTGTTTGCGCTCTGTTGCTCCTGCGGCCTGGCCGGCCGCGGATCGGCTCATGGCCACGCGCTATGCCGTTATCATCGGTCCGCTCGGGTTTACCGTATAGTGAATTATTCGACTAATGGATTGAGAAAATGGTCAAGTCGCAGCCCATCGAGTCGCTGGCTTCGCGTCTGAAGCTGCGGCATCTGCAGATCGCGCTGGCGTTGCGCGATGCGCCGTCGGCCAAGGAGGTGGCCGCGGCCGCGAACGTGAGCGAGTCCGCGGTCTCCAAAACCTTGGCCGAGCTGGAATCGCAGCTGGGTTTCAAGCTGTTCGAGCGCATCGGCAATGCCAAGCGCCCGACGAAAATGGGCCGCCAGATCCTGCCCATGATGGAGGCCGTGGTGGCGCAATCGCGCGGGCTGGCCCAAGCCGTGACGGACGTACGCAGCGGCCGCCTGGGCGAACTGCGCGTCGGCGTGGCGACCGACATGGGCAAACTGACGCTTGCGCCCTTGATCCATGCCTTCAACCAGGCCCAGCCCGGCGTCGCGCTGGATGTGCAGGCCGGTGGATACCGCGCCATGGCGGACCTGTTGCTGGACGACAAGCTGGACGCGCTGGTGTGCTACGACGCGCCCGAGCTGACAGCGCCTGGCCTGGGACGCCTGCGGCTGGTGCCGCCGCAGCCGCTGGTGGTCGTCGCCAATGCCCGGCTGTCGCCGCTGGCCGGCCGCCGCCGCCTTACGCTGCCGGAGTTGCATGCAGAACCCTGGTGCAAGCCGCGTCCGGGCACGATGATGCACGACAAGCTGACCGCGCTGTTCCTGGGATGCGACCTGGGACTGCCGCCGCGCGGCATTCAGGTAAGTGATCTTTTGCTGACCGATGAATTCGTGCGCACCACGGATTACCTGGTCATGCTGCCGCTGGCGGCGGCCGAGCGCCTGACCGTCGCGGCAGAGGCGGTCATCCTGCCGGTCGAGCTGCGTGAACAGAATCCGCCCACGGTCGTCGTATGGCAACGTGCCGCCGAACGGCAGACTCCGCTGCATCGATTCCTGCAGTTCTGCGAGAGGCCGGTTGGCTGAGGCATTCCGTTGATCTACATCGGGGGCTGGCGGCTCCCGCGACCAGGCCCCGGGCGACCCCGGAGCTTTTTCATGCTGTTCCCATATTGACCGCCGTCGAGCCCCGCATTATTCTTGTTCAACTTACAGGAACATAAGTTCCGTTTTTTGGAACAAACATGAGTATTCTCGATGGCGTCCAGCGCGTGCTGGGGCTATACGCGGAAGGCGCGTCGGAGCTGAGCTTCACGGAAGTGGCGGCGCGCCTGTCCATGCCCAAGAGCAGCGCGTCGCGCCTGCTCAACCAGATGCAGCACTACGGCTTGCTCGACCAGGACGCCGCCACGCGCCGCTACCGCGCGGGGGCGATGCTGGCGCAGGCGGTGCGCGCCGGCATGGCGGCCACGCCGCTGGACGACGCCTGCCGCGCGGTGCTGGCCCGGCTCTCCGACGACAGCGGCCTGACCGCCTATCTCTCCACCCTGAACCAGCGCGAGACCGTGGTGCTGCAGCGCCTGAACGGCTCGCACCCGGTGCAGGTGCTGTCGCCGCCCGGTTCGCGCCGCGCCGCCTCGGGCACCGCCATGGGCCGGGCGCTGCTGTCGCGCCTGAGCGAAGCCGAGTTTCAGGCGCTGTACGGCGCCGACGCCGACCAGCCGCTGCCCACCGAAGGCCGCGACTGTCCCGCCACGGTCGGCGAACTGGCCCGCCAGGTCGCGCAGACCCGCGCGGACCATTGCGGCGTGGCCATCGACCAGGCCATGCCGGGCATAGGCGCGGTGGCGGCCGCCGTGCGCGACCCCGCCACCGGCGAACTGCGCGGCCTGTGTTTGTCCTTCGTTTCCTTCCAGGCCGATGCCGCCCGCGTCGCGCGCTTGCGCGAGTCGGTGCTGCGGCAGGTGGGGGCGCTGGGCCGCGAACTGAACGATCCCTATTGGCTGGCCTGAACGCTTTCAGGCCCACAGATGCGTCCGCGCCGCCGGACACCCAGAAAATCCCCTTACGGAAATCCTCCACATGAACCTACTGCTCCTCAGCAATTCCAGCAGCGACGCCGGCTATCTGGTCCACGCGCTGCCCGACATCCGGGAACTGATCGCGTCGCTGCCGCAAGGCGCGCCGGCCGTCTTCGTGCCGTACGCTGGCGTCACGCGCGACTGGGACGACTACACCGCGCTGGTGGCGTCGGCCCTGGCGGATACCGGCCTGGACATCCAGGGGCTGCATCGCGCCGAGGATCCCGTGGCCGCGCTGGAAGGCGCCGCGATCATCATCGTGGGCGGCGGCAACACCTTCAACCTGCTGGGCCAGCTGCGCCGCCAGGGCCTGCTGGACGTCGTGGCGCGCCGCGTGCGCGAGGGCGCGGCCTATCTGGGCTGGAGCGCAGGCTCCAACCTGAGCTGCCCCAGCATCTGCACTACCAACGACATGCCCATCACGGACCCGCAAGGCTTCGATGCCCTGGGCTTGCTGTCGTTCCAGATCAATCCGCACTACACCAATGCCCATCCGCCCGGACACCGCGGCGAAACCCGCGCCCAGCGCCTGGCCGAGTTCTGCACGCTGAATCCGCAGATGCCCGTGCTGGGCTTGCCGGAAGGCTCCGCGCTGCGCGTGCGCGGCAATCGGATCGACCTGGTCGGCCCGCACGACGCGCCGCTGTTCCTCGGCAACGAAGAGCCGCGCGTGTTCCGTCCGGGTCCCGTGGAGATCCCGGCATGAAGCACGTCATCGACGCCATCGAACTGCTGTCCTCTGCGCACATCACGGGCGAGGCCGTGGCCGAACAGCTGCGCGCGGCGGGCAACTGTGAAGTCGAAGTGACCCGGCTGGAGCGCGACGGCGCGGCCACCGAATTCCTGTCCATCGTCATTCCGGGCCTCGACGAAACCGCGCCGCAACTCGGCATCGTCGGCCGCCTTGGCGGCATCGGCGCGCGTCCGGCGGTCACCGGCCTGGTGTCCGACAGCGACGGCGCGGTGGTCGCGATTGCCGCGGCGTTCAAGCTGATGGCCATGGCGCGCCAAGGCGACGTCATGCCGGGCACCGTGCGCATCCGCACCCACATCTGCCCGCGCGCCGGCACGCGGCCGCACCATCCGGTGCCGATGATGCGTTCGCCATTCCCGATGCGCGAGATGATGTCGCATGAAGTCGACCCGCGCATGGACGCGATCCTGTCCGTCGACACCACGCGCGGCAACCGCCTGGTCAACAAGCGCGGCGTGGCGCTGACGCCGGTCGCGCGCCAGGGCTATCTGCTGCGCATTCCCGAGACCATGCTGGACGTCATGGGCTGGGTCAGCGGCGAACTGCCGGTGACCTTGCCGCTGACCACGCAGGACATCACGCCTTACGAAAACGGCCTGTGGCACGTGAACTCGTTGATGCAGCCCACGATCGTCACCGGCGCGCCGGTGGTGGGCGTGGCGCTGACCGCGCAGACCACTGTGCCGGGCTGCGCCACGGGCGTGACCAACGCCGTGGACGCCGACGTCGCCATGCGTTTCTGCATCGAGATCGCCAAGCTCTACGGGCAAGGCGCGATGAGCTTCGTCGACGAAACGGAATGGGCCGCCTTGCAGAGCCGCTACGGTTCGATGGCGCATCTGCAGACCGTGGGCCGCGAAAGCGCGGGCGAGGCATGAGCGCGCAGCCGCGCCGCGTGGCGTTCTTCACCATCGGCCAGTCGCCGCGCAGCGACGTGGTGCCCGAGATGGCCCCGCTTTTGGGCGCGCAGGTGCGCATCGACGAATTCGGCGCGCTCGACGGGCTGGACGCCGCGGGCCTGGCCGCGCTGGCGCCCAAGCCGGGCGAATACCGCTTCGCCACCCGCATGCGCGACGGCTCGCAGATCGAACTGGACGCGGCCGCCGCCGAGGCGCGCTTGGCCGAGGTCATGCGCCAGGCCGATGCCGCGGGCTACGACGTGCTGGTGCCGCTGTGCACCGGCACCGCGATCGCGCCGATGCGCACGCTGGTGGTGGAGCCGCAGCAGGTGGTGGACCACCTGGTCGCCGGCCTGGCCGAGCATTGCCGCAAGGTGGGCCTGGTGGTCCCGCTGGAGGCGCAGGTCGATGCCTTCCACATGGTCGTGCCGCTTTCCTGCGAGACCGTGGTCGTGCATGCCTCCCCCTACGAAGCCGACGCGGCCCAGGCCGCACTCAACTTCGAGCGGGCCGGCCGCGAACTCGCGTCCTGCGACCTGATCGTCATGCATTGCATGGGCTACGCCGAGCGCATGCGCCAGGCCGTGGCACAGGCCTCGGGCCGGCCGGTGCTGCTGTCCAACCGCATGGTGGCGCAGACGCTGGCGCAAATACTGGAATAACGCCGCGGGTACCGCTCCGCGACCCGGCCGCGCATGGATGCGCGGCGCGACGCGGACGGGCGAGCGGCGAGAGGAGACGAAGCGGGCTTCGTCAATCAATCGTTGGGAGTGTTTTTCATGTTCAGCCGTAATCTGCATCGCGCCGCTGGCGCACTGTTCGCCGTCACAGCCCTGACGGCCGCGCCGGCCTTCGCCGCCGACGCCTGGAAGCCCGCCAAGCCGGTGCGCCTCCTGGTGGGCTTTGCGCCCGGCGGTTCCGCCGATACCCTGGCGCGCCTCCTGGCCGAGCCGCTGTCGCAGCGCCTGGGCCAACCCGTCGTGGTCGAAAACCTGGCCGGCGCAGGCGGCAACATCATGGCGTACCGCCTGGCCCAGTCGCCGGCCGACGGCTATACCATCGGCATCGCCGCCGCCGGGTCCATGGCCATCACCCATGTCCTGAACCCCAAGGGCACCAACTACAAGCCGGCGGACTTCACGCCTGTCACGCTGGCCGCGGTGCAGCCCAACGTGGTCATCGTCAACAAGGACGTGCCGGCCAACAATCTGGCCGAGCTGAAGGAATACTTCCAGAAGACGCCGACCGCCACCTACGGCACCGCCGGCGTGGGCATTTCCAACCACCTGATCGCCGAGACCATGCTCTACAAGCTGGGCGTGAAGGTGCCGCACGCCGCCTACCGCGGCGCCGCGCCCGTCATCACCGACCTGCTGGGCGGCCACATCGCCATGACGATGGACAACATCTCCACCGCCGCGCCGCTGGCCTCGCAAGGCAAGGTCAAGGCCATCGCCGTGGCCTCGATCAAGCGCGCGCCGCAGCTGCCCAACGTGCCGACGCTGGACGAGCAGGGCCTGAAGGGCTTCGACATGCCGACCTGGCAAGGCGTGTTCGCGCCCGCCGGGCTGCCCGCCGACGTGCTGGCCGCCTACTACGCGGCCATGCAGGACGTGCTGAAGCAGCCCGCGCTGGTCGAGAAGATGGCCGGCCTGGGTTCCGAGCCGGTCACCGGCATGACGCCCGAGCAGTTCGGCCAGTTCCTGGAGAAGGACCGCCAGCAATGGGCCGACATCGTCAAGGCGGCCAACATCAGCCTGGAACAGTAAGCCGGGTTGTCCAACAAAAACCCTCCGGTGGCACGGAGGGTTTTTTTCATGGCGCGAGCCGCCGCGCTTGACTCTGAAGCCGCTACAGGCTTTGTCATGGTGCCTTTCCCCGACCAGGACAGCCATGAGCGACAGCCATCAGCACGGCGACGTGCGCGCCTTGCCCGAATCCCGCCTCTGGATTGCCTTGGGCCTGACCGGCAGCTTCATGCTGGTCGAGATCGCGGGCGGCCTGATCACAGGCAGCCTGGCATTGATTTCCGATGCCATGCACATGATGACCGACGCCATGGCCTTGCTGCTGGCGCTGGTGGCGATACGCGCCGGTCGCAAGGCGGCGGACCTGATGCGTACCTATGGCTACGCCCGCTTCGAGATACTGGCGGCGGCGGTCAATGCGCTGGTGTTGTTGGGCGTCGCGTTCTACATCCTGTACGAGGCCTACCAGCGCCTGTCGGCGCCGCAGGAGATCCAGTCGCTGGGGATGCTGGCCGTTGCCGTGGTGGGGCTCATCGTCAACCTGATCTCGATGCGCATGCTGGCAGGCGCCAAGGACGAAAGCCTGAACGTGAAGGGCGCCTATCTGGAGGTATGGGCCGACATGCTGGGCTCGATCGGAGTGATCGTCGGCGCTGTGCTCATCTGGTTCACGGGCTGGCGCTGGGTGGATTCGGCGCTGGCGGTGGGCATAGGCTTCATGGTGTTCCCGCGCACCTGGGTGCTGCTGCGCGAGTGCGTGAATATCCTGCTGGAAGGCGTGCCGCCGGGCATGAACCTGCAGGCCGTGCGCGCCGCCATCGCCGGCACGGCCGGTGTGGCTTCCATCCATGACATACACCTGTGGGCGGTGACGCAGAGCAATCCCATGCTCACGGGGCACGTGGTGCTGGCGGCCGGGGCCGACGGCGAACAGGTACGCCGGGCCATCGAGGACAGGCTGCAGGCGGATTTCGACCTGCACCATACGACGCTGCAGATGGAGCGCGAGGATCGTTCCTCGCAGGAGCATATCCACTGACGACGGCCGCATGAGCGGCAAGCCCGCAAGCAAATAAAAACCCCTGTCCGCAGACAGGGGTTCATCGGCAGCCAGGCCAGGCCGCGAGGCCTGCTCTTTTTATTTGCCTGGCACTCTGGCCGCGATCTCGGCGATCAGTCGCCGCGCGGCGTCCAGCTTGTCGGCGGCGGGCAGGGGATGGGTGCCTTGCTCGTCGAACAGCACCAGTTCGGTGGTGTCCGCATCCATGACCTTGTGCGCCAGGTTGCCCACGAGCAGCGGAATGCCCTTGCGCGTGCGCTTGGCTTCGGCATGCTCGGCCAGCTTCTCGGTTTCGGCGGCGAAGCCGACGCACCAGGGGCCGTTGGGCAGCTTGGCCACTTCGGCCAGGATGTCCGGATTGGGTTCGAATTCCATCACGGGCGCGCCGCCGCCTTCGCTGGTCTTCTTCAGCTTCTGGTTGCTGACGTTCTTGACGCGCCAGTCGGCCACCGCGGCCACCGCGATGAAGATGTCCGCGTCGGCCGCGCTGGCCATCACGGCGTCGTGCATCTGGCGCGCGGTCGTGACCGACAGCGCGGTGACGCCGCGCGGCACCTGCAGGAAGGTGGCGCCGGTGATCAGCGTGACGCGGGCGCCGGCCTCGCGGGCGGCGCGAGCCAGCGCGTAGCCGGTCTTGCCCGACGAACGGTTGCTCAGCACGCGCACCGGGTCCACGGGTTCGGACGTGGGACCGGCGGTCAGCAGCACGTGGCGGCCGGCCAGCAGCTTGGGCTGGAAGAAGGCGATCAGGTCGGTCAGCAGCTCATGCGCTTCCAGCATGCGGCCATCGCCGGTTTCACCGCAGGCCTGTTCGCCGGCGGAGGGGCCCAGCACGCTGATGCCGTCGGCGCGCAGTTGTTCGACGTTGCGCTGCGTGGCCGGGTTGGCCCACATCTCGCGGTTCATGGCGGGCGCCACCAGCAGCGGACAGGCGCGCGCCAGGCACAGCGTGGACAGCAGGTCGTCGGCCATGCCGTGCGCCAGCTTGGCCATGAAGTCGGCGCTGGCCGGAGCGATCAGCACCGCGTCCGCGCCGCGCGTCAGGTCGATGTGCGCCATGTTGTTGGGCACGCGGGCATCCCAGGCATCCACGAACACCGGACGGCCCGACAGGGCCTGCATGGTGACCGGCGTGATGAAGTGCGTGGCCGCCTCGGTCATGACCACGTCGACGGTGGCGCCTTGTTCGGTCATGCGCCGCACCAGTTCGGCGATTTTGTAGCAGGCGATGCCGCCGGTCAGGCCGAGGACGATGCGTTTGCGGGCGAGGTCGAGCATGAGGGAGGCGGCGGGTTCAGCGCCGTGTAAACGAGGAACGGACAGTGATTTTATTCTGCATTGCGGCATTGCGCCTTTCGCGATGCGTTCAGGGGGCATCAAGCAGGACAAAAACCGTGGGAAATGCTGAAGGAAGCCGGGGCGTCGCGCCCCGGCCGGGCTATCTTCAGGCCTGGGTCTTGGCCTTGCGGCCGCGCAGGAGTTCGTCCAGCACCAGCAATATGGCGCCGCAGGTGATGCCCACGTCCGCCAGGTTGAAGGCGGGGAAGTAGGAGGTGTTCCAGTAGAACAGCAGGAAGTCCACCACGTGGCCATAGACCACGCGGTCGATGACGTTGCCGATGGCGCCGCCCAGGATCAGGGTCAGCGCCAGGCTGAAACGCGGCTGGCCATGGGTACGGCGCAGGATGATGGTGATGACCACCGCCGCCACGCAGCCCAGGCCGGTGAACAGCCAGCGCTGCCAGCCTTCTTCGGACGCCAGGAAACTGAAGGCGGCGCCGCGGTTGTACATCAGCGTGAAGTCGAAGACCGGCAGCACGTTGACGCGTTCGCCGTACTGGAACGAGGTGTTGAAGTAGACCTTGGTCAACTGGTCCAGCACGATGATGAGCAATGCCAGGGCCAGCCAGCCGCCCACGCGCGCCGGCGCGGCGCGGACGGGGGCGGCGCCCGTCACTCCGGGGTCGGAGGGGCGGGCCATGCTCAAGCCTTGTCGCGGGCTTCGCCCGTGCCGAACAGGTTGGACACGCAGCGGCCGCAGATCTCGGGATGATCCGCGTCCTGGCCCACGTCCAGGCGCCAGTGCCAGCAGCGCTCGCACTTCTTGTGCGTGGACGGCGTGACCTCGATGCGGGTCTCGCCTTCGCCCGCGTGCACCGTGGCGCGCGAGACGATCAGCACGAAGCGCAGGTCGTCGCCCAGGCTGGCCAGCAGTTCCTGGTCGGCACCGTTGGCGTACAGGTCCACTTCGGCCTGCAGCGAGGAGCCGATGTCGCCGGCCGTGCGCACTTCTTCCAGCTTGCGCTGGACTTCGGCGCGGATGGCGCGCAGACGCGCCCACTTGGCCGACAAGGCGTCGGCATCGGCGAACGGGGGCAGCGCGTGGTAGACCTCGGTGAAGATCGTGGTGCGGGCGGCGTCGGCCTGGTTCTTCAAGGCCGAGTTGACCAGTTCCTTCCAGGCTTCTTCAGCGGTGAAGGACAGGATCGGCGCCATCAGCTTGAGCAGCGTCTGCGTGATGTCCAGCAGGGCCGTCTGGGCCGAGCGGCGCGCGCGGCTGTCCTCGGCCGAGGTGTACAGGCGGTCCTTCAGGATGTCCAGGTAGAACGCGCCCAGGTCTTCCGAGCAGAACGTCTGCAGGCGCGAGACGGCGGGGTGGAAGTCGTAGCGTTCGTAGTTGGCCTGGACCTCGGCCTGCATCTGCGCCGTCATGGCCAGCGCATAGCGGTCGATCTCGAACAGTTCGCCATAAGGAACGGACTGCGTCACCGCGTCGAAGTCGGCCAGGTTGGCCAGCAGGAAGCGCAGCGTGTTGCGGATGCGGCGGTAGCCTTCGACCACGCGCTTCAGGATCTCGTCCGAGATGGACAGTTCACCCGAGTAATCGGTGGACGCCACCCACAGGCGCAGGATTTCCGCGCCCAGCGAGTCGGACACCTTTTGCGGGGCGATCACGTTGCCCACCGACTTGCTCATCTTGCGGCCCTGGCCGTCCACCACGAAGCCGTGCGTGAGCAGGGCCTTGTAGGGCGGTTGGCCGTAGAGCATGCAGCCAGTCAGCAGCGACGAATGGAACCAGCCGCGGTGCTGGTCCGAGCCTTCCAGGTACAGGTCGGCGGGCCAGGCGAGTTCAGCGCCATGCGAGCCGGCGAAGTCGCCGTCCTTGCCGCCCAGCACCGTGGCGTGCGTGCTGCCCGAGTCGAACCACACGTCCAGCGTGTCGCGGTTCTTTTCGTACTGGTCGGCTTCGTCGCCCAGCAATTCGCGCGGATCCAGGGTCTGCCAGGCTTCGATGCCGCCTTGTTCGACGCGCTGCGCCACCTGTTCCAGCAATTCGGAGGTGCGCGGGTGCAGTTCGCCGGTTTCCTTGTGCACGAAGAAGGCCATCGGCGTGCCCCATTGCCGCTGGCGCGACAGCGTCCAGTCGGGGCGGTTGGCGATCATGGCGTGCAGGCGGGCGCGGCCCCAGGCCGGATAGAAGGCGGTGGCGTCGATGCCGGCCAGCGCCGATTCGCGCAGGGTCGGGCCGCCGTCCTTGGGGGCCACGTCCATGCCGGCGAACCACTGGCTGGTGGCGCGGTAAATGATGGGGGTCTTGTGGCGCCAGCAGTGCATGTAGCTGTGCTTGTGCTTTTCCACGTGCATCAGCGCGCCGGCTTCCGTCAGCGCCTCGACGATCTTGGGGTTGGCGTCCCAGATGGACAGGCCGCCGAACAGCGCCAGGCTGTCCACATACTTGCCGTCGCCCATGACCGGGCTGATGAAGTCGGTGTCCTTCATGCCGTGCTCCTTGCACGAGATGAAGTCCTCGATGCCGTACGCCGGCGCCGAGTGCACCACGCCGGTGCCGGAGTCGGCCGTCACGTAGTCGCCCAGGTAGGCGGGCGACTTGCGGTCGTAGGCGGCATTGAACTGCGCTAGCGGGTGGCGGAATTCGATACCCGACAGCGCCGCGCCCGGGGCCGTGGCGATCACTTCGCCTTCCAGGTTCCAGGCTTTCAGGCAGGCTTCGACGCGTTCCTTGGCGATCAGCAGGAGCGGACCGAACTTGGGAACCGGCGTCACGCGCACCAGCGCGTATTCGATTTCGGGATGCAGGTTCAGCGCCTGGTTGGACGGGATGGTCCAGGGCGTGGTGGTCCAGATGACGATGGCGCCGTCTTCCACCGAGTCCAGGCCGAAGGCGCTGGCCAGCTTGGCGTGCTCGGCGAACGGGAAGGCCACGTCCACCGCCGGATCGACGCGGTCGGCGTACTCGACCTCGGCTTCGGCCAGGGCCGAGCCGCAGTCGAAACACCAGTTCACGGGCTTCAGGCCGCGGAACACGTAGCCCTTGTCCAGGATGCGGCCCAGCGCGCGGATTTCGTCGGCTTCATTGCTGAAGTTCATCGTCATGTAGGGACGATCCCACTCGCCCAGCACGCCCAGGCGCTTGAAGTCCTTGCGCTGGCGGTCGATCTGTTCGAGGGCGTAGGCGCGGGCCTTGGACTGCACTTCCGCCACGGGCAGGTGCTTGCCGTATTTCTTTTCGATCTGGATTTCGATCGGCATGCCGTGACAGTCCCAGCCCGGCACGTAATGCGCGTCATAGCCGGCCATGTTGCGGCTCTTGACGATGATGTCCTTCAGGATCTTGTTGACCGCGTGGCCGATGTGGATGTCGCCGTTGGCGTAGGGCGGGCCGTCGTGCAGCACGAAGCGCGGCCGGCCGCGGCTGGCGGCGCGGATCGCCTGGTAGACGTGGTTTTCTTCCCACTGCGAAATCCAGGCGGGCTCGCGCTTGGCGAGGTCGCCCCGCATGGGGAAGGGGGTATCGGGCAGGTTGAGGGTCTTTTTATAGTCCATGAACGGCAAAATAGGCGCGCGCGTTTCGCGCGTCTTCGGCGATGGCGGCAGTCAGGGAAGGGAGGTCAGGAAATTTTTCTTCGTCCCGCAGCTTTTGCAGGAATTCGACGCGTACGAGTTTACCGTAAGCGTCGACGGTCTCGTCGAGCAGGTGCGACTCCAGCAGCACGCGGCCGCGGTCTTCGACCGTGGGGCGCACGCCCAGGCTGGCGACCGCCGGCAGCGGGCGGTCGGCCAGGCCGTAGACCTGCACCACATAAATGCCCGAGCGCGCGGCGCAGCGCTCGGCCACCCGCAGATTCATGGTGGGAAAGCCCAGCGTGCGGCCCAGCTTCTGGCCGTGGATCACGTGGCCGCTGATGTGGTACGGGTGGCCCAGCAGGTGGCGGGCGCGCTCCAGGTCGCCCACCGCCAGCGCGGTGCGCACCTCGGAACTGGAGATCCGGTGCCCTTGCTGGTCGGTCACGTCCGCCAGGGTCTGCACCTCGAAGCCATGGCGCAGGCCGGCCTCGCGCAGCAGGTCGATGTCGCCGCTGCGCTTGTGGCCGAAGCGGAAGTCCTCGCCCACCAGCAGCCATTTGGCATGCAGGCCCTGGACCAGCAATTGTTCGATGAAGGCGTTGGCCGACATTTCGGCCAGGCGGGCGTTGAAGCGCTCCACCACGACCTGGCTGATGCCGTAACGCGCCAGCGCCGCCAGCTTGTCGCGCAAACCCGAAATACGGGTGGGCGCCAGCTCCGGGCGTTGATTCAGGGTGGCGAAATACTCCCGCGGATGCGGCTCGAAGGTCATCACGGCGGGCGTCAGGTTGCGGTCGCGAGCGACTTGGCAGACGCGCGCCAGCATGGCCTGGTGTCCGCGATGGACGCCGTCGAAATTGCCGATCGTCAGCGCGCAAGGGGCGCGCCGGTCGGGCGGGGGCAGGGATCGGTAGATGCGCAGCGATGGTTTCACGAGCGAGAGTTTACAATTTTGGATTCCGGGTTTGTTCCTGTCCTTACCTGCCGCGCGTCCAGGCTGTCGCCGCGCGCGGGATTGCGTAGGGCGGACGGGCCCGATTTCCCTTGGAATTCCTTATCTTGCCGGAAATATCTACCACCAAGCGCCGCATCGTCATCCTGATTTCGGGACGCGGCAGCAATATGCAGGCCTTGGCCGAGGCCTGCCGCAATGAAGGCTGGCCGGCCGAAGTCGCCGCCGTCATCGCCAGCAAGCCCGATGCCGCCGGCCTGGAATGGGCGGCCCAGCAGGGCATCCCCACCGGCGCGCTGTATCACAAGGATTACGCCAGCCGTGAAGCCTTCGACGCCGCGCTGGCCGCCGAGATCGACCGCTACGAACCCGATTACGTCATTCTGGCGGGCTTCATGCGCGTGTTGACGCCGGGCTTCGTCAATCACTATGCCGGCCGGCTGGTGAACATCCACCCGTCGCTGCTGCCGGCGTTTCCCGGGCTGCACACGCACGCCCAGGCCCTGGCCACCGGGGTGCGCGTGCACGGCTGCACCGTGCACTTCGTCACGCCGGTGCTGGACCACGGTCCCATCATCGCCCAGGGCTGCGTGCCGGTCCTGGCGGGCGATACGCCCGAATCCCTGGCCGAGCGCGTGCTGGCGGTCGAACACCGGGCTTTCCCGGCGGCGGTGCGCTGGCTGGCCGAAGGCCGGGTTACCCTGACCAGCGACCACCGCGTCAACGTGCAAGGCGATCCCGATCGCCTTTTCGCCTGGTCGCCGGCCGCCTGAGCGGCCCCGAATCGAATTTTTCGGGCGGAAGCCCTCCGCCCCACTGGAATACACCATGACCAAACCCCAATCTCCGCGTTCCCGTCCGGCTGGCGCCGCCAGGGCCGCGTCCGAAGGCCGCGACGGTCGGTCCTTCTTCTCGCGCCCCAAGGGCGAGGCGCGCGCCCCGATCGCACGCGACAGCGCCCGTGACGAGCGCTCCGGTGGCAGCCGCGACGAACGCTCGGCCGGCCGCCCGACGCCGCGCCCGTCCTACGACGCGCCGCGCGGCGAAGGCCGCGGCGGTGAACGCGGTTCCTACGGTTCGGACCGTCGCGAGGGTCGACCGAGCCCGCGTCCGTCCTTCGATCCGGCGCGCGGCGAGGCCCGTGGCGAGCGCGGTTCTTATGGTTCCGAGCGCCGTGAAGGTCGCCCGGGCCAGCGTCCGTCCTACGACGCCCCGCGCGGCGAAGGCCGTGGCGGCGAGCGCGCTTCCTATGGTTCGGAGCGCCGCGACGGCCGTCCGGGCCAACGTCCGTCCTACGACGCCCCGCGCGGCGAAGGCCGTGGCGGCGAACGCGCTTCCTATGGTTCGGAACGCCGCGAAGGCCGCCCGGGCCAACGTCCGTCCTACGACGTCCCGCGCGGCGAAGGTCGTGGCGGCGAGCGCGCTTCCTATGGTTCGGAACGCCGCGAAGGCCGTCCGGGCCAGCGTCCGTCCTACGACGCTCCGCGCGGCGAAGGTCGTGGCGGCGAACGCGCTTCCTATGGTTCGGAGCGCCGCGAAGGGCGTCCGGACTCGCGTCCGTCCTATGACGCCCCGCGTGGCGAAGGCCGTGGCGGCGAGCGCGCCTCCTATGGCTCGGATCGTCGCGAAGGCCGCGCGGACTCGCGTCCGTCCTATGGCTCGCCGCGAGGCGATGATCGCGGCGGCGAGCGCGGCGGCGAACGCGGCCAGTATGGCGGCCCGCGCGGCGGCGACGGCGGCCAGGACCGCCCGCCCAAGCCCCAATTCAATCGCCCGCGCCAATCGCACGCGGCGATCCGCATCGACCAGGTCCAGCGCGTCCTGGGCGAAATCCTGCAATGGACCTATCCGGCCGACGCGGCCCTGTCGCACTGGCTGCGCAATCATCCGAATCTGGGCGCGCGCGATCGCTCCGAGGTCGCTGAAGCCGTCTACGACGTGCTGCGCCATCTGCGCCGCTACCGCCAGTTCGGCGAAAGCGGCGTCGGTCCTGCTTCGCGCCGCCTGGCGATCCTGGGCCTGGCCGCGACGCTGGGCGCCGAGGCGCTGGCCGAAGGCATGGACGCCGGCGAAGCCGAATGGCTGCAGCGCGTGTCGCAGATCGACCTGGCGACCCTGCCGCGCGCCGTGCGCGGCAGCATCCCGGACTGGCTGGACGAACGCCTGGGCGCCATGGACAGCCCGGAAACGCTGATCGAGGCGCTGAACCGCCAGGCCAGCCTGGACCTGCGCGTCAACCCGCTGAAGGTCGAGCGCGACGCCATGCTGGCCGAATTGCAGCAGGGCGCCGGCCGCTACGAACCTGTCGCCATGCCTTATTCGCCCTGGGGCATCCGCATGGAAGGCCGTCCGGCCATCAACCGCTGGCCGCAGTTCGAGAACGGCAGCATCGAAGTCCAGGACGAGGGCAGCCAGTTGCTGGCGCTGCTGGTGGCGCCGCGCCGCGGCGAAATGATCATCGATTTCTGCGCCGGCGCGGGCGGCAAGACACTGCTGCTGGGCGCGCTGATGCGCTCCACCGGCCGCCTGTACGCGTTCGACGTGTCCGCGGCCCGCCTGCAGCGCGCCAAACCGCGCTTTGCGCGCAGCGGCCTGTCCAACGTGGTGCCGGTGGTCATCGACAGCGAAAACGACGCCCGCGTCAAGCGCCTGGCCGGCAAGGCCCAGCGCGTGCTGGTCGATGCCCCGTGCAGCGGCATTGGCACCCTGCGCCGCAATCCGGACCTGAAATGGCGCCAGCACCCCGAGGCGCTGGCCGAACTGGGCCAGCTGCAGGAACGCATCCTCAACAGCGCGGCGCGCTGCGTCGCCCCGGGCGGCCGCCTGGTGTACGCCACCTGCAGCCTGCTGGCCGAGGAAAACGAGGTCCAGGCCGAGCGTTTCCTCGCCAGCCATCCGGATTTCGAGCGCCTGGACGCCGCCGAGATCCTGGCCGCGCGCTGTGAAAACCTGAAGCTGGACGGCCCCTACGTGCAGCTGCGCCCCGACGTGCACGGCACCGACGGCTTTTTCGCCGCGGTATTCGAGCGCAAGAAGAAGGGCGCGGCGACCGTGGCCGAAGAAGCTTCGGAAGCGGACGAGGTTTCGACTGAAGAAACGTCCGACGGGGACGCGGCCGGTCCGCAGGACCAGCCGGCCTGATCGGGAGCGCCGGGTCAGGGACCCGGCGTCACCACCACCGTGGCGCTGTAGCGGCGCGTGCCCAGGGTCTTGTTCTGGTACTTCACTTCCCAGGCCAGGCTGTCATTGCCTGGCTGGTCCGCCTGGTAGACCACCTGGGACACCGGCACGGTCTGGTAGGCGCAACGCCCGGAATCGCTGGACTGGCCCCGCGTCTGCATGATGTTGGCCTTGCCCAGGCGCGGCGTCATGGTGAGCGATACGCGCGGCGCGCGCAGCGCCAGGCAGTCCGATCCGCGGATCTCGTAGTACGAGGCCAGCACGGCGACGTCGCCCGATTTCAGCGTTTGCGCGGAAACGGTGGCGGGCAGGACGGTGCCCAGCGCGGCCAGGGCGTAAAAAAATTGGGGACGGATTTTTTTCAGCAACATCAGTGGGACAAAAGAGACAGTTTGGTCGGTAAAGCACCCGCAGTGTGCGCCAGCCGCAAGTCCGCTTCAAGACCGGACGCCAAGCTGACAGGAACTTTAACGGCGAAATCGAGCCCAAACCTTGCGCCTTCGCGTATGCCCCCCACCTACCCTGGGGAGGACGGCCCTAGCGCCGCGTGCCGCAAGGCTCGGCCTCGCAACCCGCATTTTTGGTGGCGAGAGTGGGTTTTTGCCCTGAAAAACCGGGGCTTAGTCCTTGATTTCGCTCAAAAACTATTTTGAAACTACCTTGTCATAAGTCAGCCAAGGTAAGCTAAACTCCAGGCACTTCTCTAGCGAGGCTCCTAACAGCTTTATGGATTACATCCTTTCCTTCATTGCCGGCGGTCTGACCCAAGCCACTTGGTGGCAGGTTGTCGTGTTCACTCTGGTTGTGACGCACATCACGATTGTGTCGGTCACGGTCTTTCTCCATCGCAGCCAAGCGCACCGTGGTCTGGATCTGCATCCGGCCGTCATGCACTTCTTCCGTTTCTGGCTCTGGATGACGACCGGCATGGTCACCAAGGAATGGGTGGCCATTCACCGCAAGCACCACGCCAAGTGCGAAAAGGAAGGCGATCCCCATTCGCCCATCCTGTTCGGCATCTGGAAGGTGCTGTTCCGCGGCGCGGAACTGTACCGCGAAGAATCGAACAACAAGGAAACCATGGCCAAGTTCGGCCACGGCACGCCTGACGACTGGCTCGAGCGCAACGTCTACAGCAAGCACAGCCTGTGGGGCGTGCTGACCATGCTCGCCATCGACATCGCCCTGTTCGGCGCCATCGGCGTCACGGTATGGGCCGTGCAGATGGCCTGGATCCCCTTCTGGGCCGCCGGCGTCGTCAACGGCATCGGCCACTACTGGGGCTACCGCAACTACAACAGCCCGGACACCAGCACCAACGTGTTCCCCTGGGGCATCGTGATCGGCGGCGAAGAGCTGCACAACAACCACCACGCCCATGGCACGTCGGCCAAGTTCTCGGCCAAGTGGTACGAATTCGACATCGGCTGGTGCTACATCAACATCCTGAAGTTCTTCGGCCTGGCCAAGATCAAGAAGGTTGCGCCCAAGCTCAAGCTGGACGACAGCAAGACCGGCATCGACCTGCGCACCCTGCAGGGCGTGATCACGCACCGCTACGAAGTCATGGCCCGCTATGCGGACGTGATCAAGAGCGCCGCCCGTGAAGAGCTGGCCAAGCTGAAGGATTCGCGCAACAAGGACAGCGCCGAGTGCGACTGGACCAAGCTGCACAGCGTGCGCCGCGCCATCCACCGCAACGAGGACATCCTCCAGCCCGAACAGGTTGCCGCCGTGGATCAAGCCATCGCCCGCAACAAGTCGCTCGCCACGCTGGTACAGATGCGCCGTGAACTCGGCCGCATCTGGGAAAGCTCCAGCGCCAGCAGCGAACAGCTTCTTCATGACCTGCAGGCCTGGTGCCAGCGCGCCCAGCAAAGCGGCATCGCCGGGCTCGAGCAATTCGCTCAACGTCTGCGCCGCTACGCGGCATGATGCTAGAGAAGCTCAATCCTGAACAACGCGCCGCAGTAACGTTAGAACCGCAGCACGCCCTGGTCCTGGCCGGGGCGGGCAGCGGCAAGACCCGGGTGCTCACCACCCGCATGGCCTGGCTGATTCAAACCGGCCAGGCCTCGCCTTTTGGGCTGCTGGCGGTCACGTTCACCAACAAGGCGGCGCGCGAAATGCTCGCGCGCATGTCGGCCATCCTGCCGATCGATACGCGCGGCCTGTGGATCGGCACCTTCCATGGCCTGTGCAACCGCATGCTGCGCGCGCATCACCGCGATGCCGGCCTGCCGCAAAGCTTCCAGATCCTGGACGTCACCGACCAGCTCGCGGCGATCAAGCGCCTGATGAAGGCCAATGGCGTCGACGACGAAAAGTATCCTCCGCGCGATGTGCAGCGCTTCATCAACGGCGCCAAGGAAGAAGGCCTGCGTCCCGCCGACGTGGAAGCCTACGACGCCCATCGCCGTCGCCTGATCGAGATCTACCAGCTCTACGAGGCCCAGTGCCTGCGCGAAGGCGTGGTCGACTTTGCCGAACTGCTGCTGCGCGCCTACGAACTGCTGTCGCGCAATGCGCCGGTGCGCGAGCACTACCAGCGCCGTTTCCGCCACATCCTGGTCGACGAGTTCCAGGACACCAACACGCTGCAGTACAAGTGGCTGCGCCTGTTGGCCGGCGGCGGCGCCGCAATCTTCGCGGTGGGCGACGACGACCAGTCGATCTATGCCTTCCGCGGCGCCAACGTCGGCAACATGGCTGACTTTGAACGCGACTACGCGCGCGGCACCGTGATCCGCCTGGAGCAGAACTACCGCTCTTTTGGCCACATCCTGGATTCCGCCAACGCGCTGATCTGCCATAACACCGGCCGCCTGGGCAAGAACCTCTGGACCGAGCAGGGCGACGGCGAGCCGGTGCGCGTCATCGAGCAGCCGTCCGACGGCATGGAAGCGCAGTGGATCGTGGACGAGATCCGCTCCCTGATCCGCGAAGGCAGCCTGCGCCGCGAGATCGCCGTGCTCTACCGCAGCAACGCGCAGTCGCGCGTGCTGGAACACGCCATCTTTTCCGCCGGCATTCCCTATAAGGTGTACGGCGGCCTGCGTTTTTTCGAGCGCCAGGAAATCAAGCACGCGCTGGCCTACCTGCGCCTGATGGCCAATCCGCACGACGACACCTCGTGGATGCGGGTCGTCAATTTCCCCACGCGCGGTATCGGCGCGCGCACGCTGGAGCAATTGGGCGACGCCGCGCGCGCGCACGACACCAGCCTTTACGCGGCCGTGGCCCTGGTGCCCGGCAAGGGCGGCTCCAACCTGGCGCAATTCGCGCAGCTGATCCATCGCCTGATCGAAGAGACCCGCGACCTGCCGCTGCCGGAAATGGTCGAGCACATGCTCGAGGCCAGCGGCCTGAACGCGCATTACAAGGCCGAACGCGAAGGCGCGGAGCGCCTGGAAAACCTGAGCGAACTGGTTACCGCCGCGGCGGTGTTCGCGTCCGAGGAAAACTACGACGGCATGCCTGCCGGCGTGGTGCCCGAACAGGACACGGCCTCCACGCTGAACGCGGGCGTGGTCGACGCGCCGGTCGTGGCATCCGACGGTTTGACTCCGCTGGCGGCGTTCCTGTCGCATGCGGCGCTGGAAGCGGGTGACAACCAGGCCCAGCAGGGCCAGGACGCCGTCCAGCTCATGACCGTGCACGCGGCCAAGGGCCTGGAGTTCGACGCGGTGTTCATCACCGGCCTGGAAGAGGGGCTGTTCCCGCACGAGAACAGCGTCCTGGAAGCTTCCGGACTGGAAGAAGAACGCCGCCTCATGTACGTGGCCATCACGCGTGCGCGCCAGCGCCTGTACATCAGCCTGGCGCAAAGCCGGATGCTGCACGGCCAGACGCGCTACGCGATGCGTTCGCGCTTCCTGGAAGAAATCCCCGAACAGCACCTGAAGTGGCTGTCGCCCAAGGCCGGTCTGGCCCAGGTCGGTGGTACGGGCGCCGGCTGGGGCGGCGGCAACCGCGGCGACGCTTTCGGCCGCAAGCCCACCAATACCATTGCGCCGCGTCAAGCCCGCAGCGTTACCACCGGCGTCACGGTGGGCGACAAGCAGTATCGTGTAGGTCAGGGCGTGCACCACGCGCGGTTCGGCGAAGGCACGATCATCGGCTTGAGCGGAGCAGGGCAGGACGCCCAGGCTGAAATCCAGTTCCGCGACGTGGGCGCCAAGACCTTGGCGCTGGGCATCGCCAAACTTGACATTGTTCAGGGTTGATACTCATGGCCGACAACGATACTTCCAAAGCCGAGCTGGCGTCGCTGCGCGCCGAGGTCGATGAAATCGACCAGCAGATCATGCTGCTGCTGGGCGTGCGGTTCCGCTGCACGGACATGATCGGCGAGCTCAAGCGCGATCTGGGCATGGACCTGGTGGATCCCAAGCGCGAGGAGCAGCAGGTCGCGCGCATCCGCCGCCTGGCGCAAGAGGCGGGCGTGCCGCCCGCGCTTGCCGAAACCATCCTGCGCGAAGTGATCGACACCGTGGTCGACCACCACACCCGCCTGCGCGAGCGCCCGTACTCGTAATGCCAGGCCGGCGGCGCATGGGAGCCTGCATCTGCAAGCTGCCGGGCGCCGCCTCTCCCTTTCCTACAAGACCTGCATGAACGCCAGCAAGGCGTCGATCTCGTCCGCGCTCAACGCGAGCGGCCGGATGTGTTCGGACTTGCTGGGCGCATACGGGTCGGGCGGATCGCTGGGCACGGGATCGCGGCCCATGCCGGCGTTGTACATCCGCAGCAGGCCCTTCAGGTCGGGAAACAGTCCGTTGTGCATCCACGGTCCGGCGCGCGACACATTGCGCAGGCTGGGCGTGCGGAACTTGCCAAGATCGGCGGGATTGCGCGTCGCCTCGTAGCGCCCCAGATCCTGGTTGCGGCGGCCATAGAAGGACAGGCCGATGTTGTGGAACTGGTGATCCGTCAGCATCGCGCCGCTGTGGCAGTTCATGCAGCGCGCCTGGGTGCGGAACAGGTGCATGCCGATTAACTCGCTGTCGTCCAACGCATTCGATTGTCCATCCAGGAACTTGTCGAAGCGCGTGGTTTCGGGCCGAAGCGTAGCGACATAGGCGGCCAGCGCGCGCGCCAGGCGGTCGGCGTCCACAGGCGGCTGCGCTGCCGGGGCGGCGCCGAATGCTTGCAGGAACTGCGCAGGGTAGGGATCGGCCGCCAACAGGCGCGCCACGGCGCCGTCGGCGTCATGGTTCATTTCGCGGGGATCGTGGATGGGGCCCAGCACCTGTTCCTTCAGGCTGGCGGCGCGTCCGTCCCAGAACAACCGGGGCGCGAACGGCGCCGCATACAGCGGCGTGGAGCGCCGCCTGCCCATCAGCTTGTCTTCGCCCACGGCCAGTGCGAGGCCGTCGGTGAAGGCGCGCTGCGGCAGATGACAGGAGGCGCAGGACACCTGCCCCTTGCGCGACAGCCGGGTATCGAAGAACAGCATCTGCCCCAGCGTCACCACCGCCGGGCGCGCGACGTCCGTAGCCAGTTCCGCTTGGCCGGCGTTGGCCGCGGTCCAGGATAGGGGCGGATTGGAGGCCGGCGGCACCGGCCCCCATTCGCGCCAGGCCACGCCAGGATCGATCGTGGGCGCTGGCCACGCCGAGGGCGGCCCAGCGTACAGCGGCCGCAGGCACGCGGCATTCCAGCCCGTGGGCGTGCGGCAGGCGGCCTGATCGTCCTGGGCGTCTGCGTCGGCGTGGGATAGGGACGCCGCCAGCGTCAGCGCCGCGCCCAGGATCAGAAGCGGTAACCGACTTGCAGCCATAGCTCCCGTCCCGTCTGATAGGTACTGCGGTTGGTCTTGACGTTGGGATTGCTGGCCGTCACGGCGGGCCTGCGGTCCAGCACGTTCAGGACTTCGACCGTGAATTCCAGACTGCGCGCAAACGTGGGATTCCAGGAAAGCTTGGTGTCCCAGGTCCAGTAGGACGGGATCTCGCCGGATTCGAATCGATCCAGGTAGTCGGGCCGCGGACCGCGCCCGACGTAGACGGTGGCGTCGCGCTTGCTGCGCCAGTTCACCATGTTGCTCCAGGTCAGGCCGGCGCGCGGCCACGCGCCGGTCAGGCTGAGGGTGGCGATCTGTGGCTGGTAGAAGGAGCTTGGAGGCAGGTCGATGGCGCGCAGGCGCGAGCCGTTGTAGATCACGTATTCGCCGGGGTCGCGCGCGTCGCCGTTGTAGCCTTCGACCAGGTCCGCGTTGGTCTTGCGCTTCTGCCAGCTCCAGCTTGCCTGCATGTTCCAGCGCGTCTCGCCCAGGCGCCAGGGCTCCAGCGTGCGCAGCGACAGGCTGACCCCGTCGGTGGTGGACAGGCCGTCGTTGGTGTAGCGGTAGCCGTCCTTGTCGTTGCCGGTCGTGGCCCACTGGTCGCGGCCGTTGCGGCGCACGTAGCTCAGCACGCCTTCCATGCCCGCCATGCGCTGGCGCAGCGAGACCGCCCATTCATCGTCATAGGGCATGCGCAGGCCCTTGTACTCCACGTAGTACTCCTTGCTGCCGTCCGCCACGGGCTTGCCGTTCTTGTCCAGCACCTGGCGCCGCAGGCGGCTGCGTTCTTCCTTGAGCGCCGTCTCCAGCACGCCGGCCCCGTAGTACCGCGACCAGCCGGCGCTGAGCAGGGTATCGCCCGAACCGAACATGTCCCAATCCAACCGCGTACGCGGCGACAGGTTGTTGTTGCCGAGGAACGTCTCGCGGTCGTAGCGCAGGCCGGCGTCCAGCGCCAGCCGTTGCCATTCGATGCGGTCCGACAGATAAAGGCTGGCCATGTTGTAGTTCACGTCCACGGTGCCGGGCAGGTAGCGGACCTTGCTGAAATCCCGATAGCTGCCGTCGCGGTTGTAAGCGCGCTGGTAGGAGTGGCTTTCCTGGAAACGCTCGAAGTTCGCCTGCACCTGGTTCAGTTCCGCGCCTGCATAGGGGATGTGCGTGAACACGCCCGTGCGCACCGGATCCAGGTCGACCCGGCCCTTCAGCGTCCAGGTGTCCTGCCGCGTCTGCTCCTTGCCGAAGCCGCCCGCCGTGTACCGCGGCAGCAGGTAGGGGCTGAATGTCACCAGCTCGTCGCCGACGGATTCGCGGTTGCTGAGCGACCGGTCCCAGCCCGCCTGCAGCGCAAGCCGGCCGCCCTGGAAGTAGTGGTCTACGTTGACGCCTATGCCGCGCGCCTCATGGTTGTTGTCCCAGCGCGTGTGCCGGAACAGGTCGCTGGCCAGGGTTTCGCTGCGGTCGCTGTATTTCAGCGTCAGGTCGGCCGTGGTATCGGCGCTGGCGCGCACGCTGAACTTGCCCAGGAAGTTGTCGATCCGGTCGCTATAGGCGGCCTGGCCCGGCGCCGGCTGTCCCTTGTCGTCCACGCCCATGTTCCAGCGCGTGATGTCCGATTCGCGGCGCGACATGGCCAGCACGGCGCCTGATTTTTCATTGAAGGCGAGGTCGCCCACGGCGGAGTAGAAGCGCTTTTTCCATTCCGGCGAATAGCCCGGCTTGCCCTGCGCCCAACTGTTTTGTTCGCCCTCGGCGACCTCCTGCCGCGTCATTTTGGAAGTGTTCCAGCGGTAGTCCAGATTCAAGCGGTTTTCGCCGGAAAAGCGGCGCAGCCTGGCGTCGACGACGCCGCCCGTGAAGCGGCCGTACTCCACCGGCACGAAGCTGTCGTGCACGCGCACTTCCTCCAGCAGGCTCGTGTCCACGAAGTACGACTGCGGGTTGCTGGGCACGTTGCCGACCTGCAGGTTCAGGTTCTTGCTGGCCGGGTCCACGCGGTTGGTCGCGTCCATGCCGTCGAGCTGGAACAAGTTCTGGTAGGGGCTGGAGCCGTGGAAGGAAATGTCCTCCACATTGAGCGAGCCGCGGTTCTGCGAGCCGGCGGCGCCCGGATTGGTGCGCACCGCCGGATGCGTCGCCACCAGTGTGCTGAGGTCGCGGTTGGAGCTGGGCGTTTCGGCGATGTCCTCGCGGGTATAGATGCGCTCGCCCACCTGCTCGCCGTAGACCCGCACGGCATCCAGGCGCAGGGCGGAAAACTGGTTGGTCTTGTCCACGTAGACGATGTAGCGGCCAGGTCCGTCCGCGCGCAGCGCCAGTCCGGACCCCGCCAGCAGGTGGTTCAGCGCGAGCAGCGGCGAATACTCTCCTTGCAGCGGGGGCGAAGTCTTGCCCGCCACCGCCGCCGGCGGAAACGAGATCTCCAGGCCCGCCTGTCGGCCCAGCGCGAGCAGTGCGTCGCCCAGGGGTTGGGCCGGCAGGTCATAGGCGACGGGCGCGGTCGACTGAGCGGGGGCCGGCGAAGCCGTTATCAACGCGGCGATGAGCAGCGCCGCCGAAGCGCCAGACCGGCGGGCGCGCCGGTTGAAGTGGGGAAACAGCATGAATGCGTCCAAGCGGGTGTTGATGTCAGCCGTAGGACGTGTGCAGGCACGGATTACCTCAGCGGATTGCCGATGAATAATTTATATCGATTCTCATTTACTGATTGGCAATCGGCTTCAACGCAAGATCAGCAGGCCTGGCAGCTCGGTAATGCCGACCTTGGCCTGCGCCAGCAGCAATTCCAGCGCTCGCTTGGGATCGCCGATGCTGGCGGTGCCCGAGATGCGCAAACGCCTCGCGGTATCACCCAGCACCAGGATGTGCTTGCCGCCATAGCGGGATAGCCGCGCAGCGGCCTCGGGCAATGCGACATCGTTGAAGGCCAGCAGGCCCTGGCTCCAGTCCGGCGCCGGTTCCTGCGGCGCGGCGAAGCGCGTGATGCCCGTCGACGACACGGCAGCCTCCTGGCCCGCGTCCAGCGCCAAGGCGGCGTCATCCTGGCAGACCAGGCAATGGACTGCCACGCGATGTTCGTACACCGCCACGCGCGTGCCGCCGGCCTCGCGCGCCACGACATAGCGGGTGCCTAGTGCGGCTGCGGACGCGTCCGGCGTCACCACCGTGAAATCCGGACCACCAGGCGCGCGTGGTGCGGCCGTGAACAACGCTCGCCCGGCCAGGAGCCGTACTTCGCGCTTGCCCGGCGCGAAATCGATGGCGATGGCGGAGTCCGCATCCAGGGTGGCGCTGGAGCCGTCGGGCAGGGCCACGCGGCGCACTTCGGCGCCGGTCGTGTAGTCGGCGTCAGGATGGACCGTACGCAGCAATTGCCAGGCTGGCCAGGCGGCCAGCAATACAAGCGCGGCCGCCGCGCCGCGCTTATGCGCGCGCCGTGGCGCCAGCAGCTTGCCGCGTTCGATCTCGCCCATTCGCCGCCACAGGCGCGCCAGCCGTTCATAGGCGGCGGCGTGGCTGGCGTCAGCGCGGTACCAGGCTTCGAACTCCGCCTGGGCTTGCGCATCCATGCCCTGACCGCTGTGGCGCACGACCCAGCGCGACGCTTCTTCCTGGGCGCTGCCGGTCTTGGGGGCGGCCATGCTCAGGATGCCAGCGCCTGGTCGCAGGCCAGCAGGATGCGCATCATGTGTTTCTCCACCGCGCTGACCGAAATCGCGAAACGCTCGGCGATGGCGCGGTAGCTCAGGCCCTCGTGCCGGTGCAGCACGAACACGTCCAGGCTGCGGCGCGGCTGGGCCAGCAGCGCGGTTTCCAGCCTGCGCAGCATTTGCCGCGCGGCAGCCACGTCCAGGGTGTCGGGTTCATGCAGGGTAGGGCGCGAAGCGGCGTAGTCGGCGGTGGCGGCCTGTTCGCGGCTGCGGCGCCGGTGCCAGTCGGTAGCGATGTTGGCGGCCACGCGGAAGACGTAGGCACGGTCGTTGTCGGGACGCGTCCTGTCCTTGAATTCCGCCAGCTTGATCCAGGTGTCCTGGGCGCAGTCTTGCGCGACGTCGCGCGAGCCGGTGCGCAAAGAGAGGAAACCCAGCACCTCTCGGTAATGGCGGAGAAATACATCCGTGAGCGTAGACATGTCGCCGGCGCCGGGCGCCAGATAGAGTCAAATTCGCGCCAGAGTATAAATGATAACGATTTCTATTTCTAGATAAGGAGAGAGCGCAGGAAGCGGCGGCGGGCAGGGCGCCCGCCGCAGGCCGTCAGGCCTCGGACTGTTCGATCTCTTCCAGAGAGCCCTGGATTTCGAGCCACTGTTCTTCCAGCTCGTCCATGCGCTTGCCGTGTTCGCCATGCTCGGCCATGACCTTTTGGCGTTCGGCGCGGCGCGCATCCGAGTACAGGTCCGGATCGGCGATGACGGCGTCCAGCGCATGCAGCTTGGCGCGCAGCTTCTCCATCTCGGCCTCGACCTTGGCGAGCCTGGATTCGAGCGGCTTGCGCAGCGCGGACAGGCGCTGGCGCTGTTCGGCTTCGGCGCGGCGCTGGGCCTTGCGGTCCACCACCGGTTCGTTGCCTTCGGCGTTCTCGCGCGCGGCTTCCGCGCGTTCGCCGGCGTTGCGGGCGGCGAGCCAGTCGCGGTAGTCCTCCAGGTCGCCGTCGAACTCGCGTACCGCGCCGTCGGCCACGATCCAGAAGCTGTCCACGGTGGTGCGCAGCAGGTGGCGGTCGTGGGATACCAGCAGCATGCTGCCGCCGAAGTCCGCCAGCGCGGCGGCCAGGGCCTCGCGCGTTTCCACGTCCAGGTGGTTGCTGGGTTCGTCCAGCAGCAGCAGGTTGGGCTTTTGCCAGACGATCAGGGACAGCGCCAGGCGCGCCTTTTCGCCGCCGGACATGGGGCCGACCTTGCTGGTCACCGTGTCGCCGGAAAAGCCGAAGCCGCCCAGATAGTTGCGCAGTTCCTGTTCGCGGGTCTCGGGGGCCAGGCGCGCCAGATGGGCGATGGGCGTGCTGTCCACGTCCAGCATGTCCAGCTGGTGCTGGTGGAAATAGCCGATGGCCAAGCCGCGCGAGGCGCGGCGAGTACCCGCCTGCACCGGCAGTTCTTCGGCCAGGGTCTTGATCAGCGTGCTCTTGCCGGCGCCGTTGGCGCCCAGCACGCCGACGCGGCTGCCCGCGCGCACCATCAGCGTCACGTCGCGCAGGATGGGCACGGCGTTGCCGTCGGCGTCCGTGTAGCCGGCCGACAGGTGCTCCAGGGTCAGCAGGGGATCTGGCACCTGGTCGGGCGAGGGGATGCGGATGTCGATGCCGGCCTCGGCGTGCAAGGGCGCCAGCACCTGCATGCGCGCCAGCGCCTTGACGCGGCTCTGCGCCTGCTTGGCCTTGGAGGCCTTGGCCTTGAAGCGGTCGATGAAGCCTTGCAGCCGGGCCGCTTCGCGGGTCTGGCGTTCGTAGGCGATATTGGTCTGGCGCAGGCGCTCGGCGCGCTGTGTCAGGAAGTCGCCATAGCCGCCGCGGTAGCGCACCAGCTTGGCGTGGTCGAAATGCAGGATGGATTTGGCGACCGCATCCAGGAACTCGGTGTCGTGGGAAATCAGCATGACGGTGCCGGGGTAGGCGGCCAGCCATTTCTCCAGCCACAGCATGGCGTCGAGATCCAGGTGGTTGGTGGGCTCGTCCAGCAGCAGCAATTCGGACGGCGCCATCAGCGCGCGGGCCAGGGCCAGGCGCATGCGCCAGCCGCCGGAAAAGCTCGCCACCGGCTGCATCCACTCGGCGGGCTTGAAGCCCAGGCCGGCCAGCAGTTGCTCGGCGCGCGAGGCCGCGCTCCAGGCGCCGGCTTCCACCAGCGCCGCTTCCACTTCGGCGATCTGCGTGCCTTGCTCGTCCGTCAGTTCGGCGCGGCGCGCCTGCAGTTCGCGCAGATGCGTGTCGCCGTCGATGACGAACTCTCGCGCCGGACGCTCGTCAGCTTCGATTTCCTGCTTGACGCTGGCGATGCGCCAGCCGGCGGGCATGGCGAGGTTGCCCGCGTCCAGGTCCAGCGTGCCGGTCAAGAGCGCGAACAGCGAGGACTTGCCCGCGCCGTTCTTGCCGACGATGCCCACGCGCTCGCCCGGATGCACGACGAATTCAGCGCCGTCCAGCAGCACCTTGGTGCCGCGGCGCAGGGTCAATCCAGTAGCGCGTATCACAGGCTGAGTTGCTCGCGGGTAAGCAGCAGAAGCTGGTCGGAGGCTTCTTCGGTGTCCAGCCACACGGGCGAGAGCTGCGGGAAGGCGGCCTCGAAGAAGTCGCGTTCGTGGCCGATCTCCAGCACCAGCACGCCTTCCGGCGTGAGAAAGCGCGGCGCGGCTTCCAGGATGCGGCGCACCAGGTCCATGCCGTCGTCGCCGCCAGCCAGGGCCAACTGCGGTTCATGGCGGTACTCCTGGGGCAGGACGTCCATGGAGCCGCTGTTCACGTAGGGCGGATTGCAGATGATGACGTCGTACAGGCGCGGCGGCAGGCTGTCGAACAGATTGCTTTCGTGCAGGTCCAGCCGGTCCGCCAGGCCGTAGTCGTCGACGTTGCGGCGCGCCACTTCCAGCGCGTCCGGCGACACGTCGACCGCGTCCACATGGGCATAGGGGAAGGCCAGCGCCGACAGGATAGCCAGGCAGCCGGACCCCGTGCACATGTCCAGCACGTTCTCAACCGCCAGCGCATCCTGCACCCAGGGCGCAAGGCCCTGGTCCAGCAATTCAGCGATGGGCGAGCGCGGCACGATGACGCGCTGGTCCACGTAGAAGCGGTGGCCGCGCAGCCAGGCCTCGTTGGTGAGGTAGGCGGCGGGCAGGCGCTCGGTCACGCGGCGGTCGATCAATTCGAGCACGCGGTTGCGCTCTTCGCTGAGCACGCGGGCGTCCAGAAAGGGCTCCAGCGTGTCCAGCGGCAGATGCAAGGCGTGCAGTGTCAGGTAGACCGCCTCGTCCCAGGCGTTGTCGCTGCCGTGTCCCAGCGCCACCTGGGCGGCGTTCAGGCGCGATACGCCGTAGCGGATCAGGTCGCGCAGGGTCAGCAGTTCTTGGCGGGCGGATTGATACATGTGAGGCTTTTACTTGGGCGGCAGCAGGAGGTTTTCCAGCGTGCGCCGATAAATGTTCTTCAACGGATCCAGCGAGGCCAATTCGATGCGTTCGTTGACCTTGTGGATCGTGGCGTTGCAGGGACCAAATTCGATGACTTGCGGGCAGATCTTGGCGATGAAGCGGCCATCGGACGTGCCGCCAGTGGTGGAGAGTTCTGCCGTCACGCCGGTTTCGTCGCGGATGGCCGAGACCAGCGCGTCCGTCAGCGAGCCGCGCGGCGTCAGGAAGGGCTCGCCGCCCAGCTCCCAGTCCAGCGTGTACTCCAGGCCATGGCGGTCCAGCACTTCATGTACTCGCGCCTGCAGGCTTTCCGGCGTGCTGGCGGTGGAGAAACGGAAGTTGAACAGCGCCACCGCCTCGCCCGGCACCACGTTGGTGGCGCCGGTGCCCGAGTTCAGGTTCGACACCTGGAACGTGGTGGGCGGAAAGTACTCGTTGCCCTGGTCCCATTCGATGCTGACGATGTCGGCCAGGGCCGGCGCCAGCTGGTGCACGGGGTTGCGCGCCAGGTGCGGGTAGGCCACATGGCCCTGGATGCCCTTGACCGTGAGCTTGCCCGACAGCGAGCCGCGGCGGCCGTTCTTGCAGGTGTCGCCCAGCACGTCGCCCGAAGTGGGCTCGCCGACGATGCAGTAGTCCATCTGTTCGCCGCGCGCCTTCAGCGCGTCGCAGACGATGGCGGTGCCGTCGATGGACGGGCCTTCTTCGTCAGAGGTGATCAGTAGGGCGATCGAGCCGCCATGCTGCGGGTGGGCCGCCACGAATTCCTCGGCCGCCACCACGAAGGCGGCGATCGAGCTTTTCATGTCGGCTGCCCCGCGGCCGTACAGGTAGCCATCGCGCTCGGTGGGAACGAAGGGATCGCTTTCCCACTTCTCGCGCGGACCCGGAGGCACCACGTCCGTGTGACCGGCGAACACGGTCAGCGGCGCCGCGTTGCCGCGGCGCGCCCACAGATTGGTGACACCGCCCTGTGCGATGGTCTCGCAGGCGAAGCCGATGCGCTCCAGGCGCGCGGCCAGCGTCGCCTGGCAGTCTTCATCGGCCGGCGTGACCGAAGGGCGGGCGATCAGGTCCTTGACCAGATCCAGTACAGCCGACGATGGACCCACCTGCCGCTGCGCGGCTGCCTCCCCAAGGGAGGGTGCACGCCCTTCGGGCGGCCGTGCGGACGTGCTGCTCATTTACGCCCTCAGCAGATCGTTGATGCTGGTCTTGGCGCGGGTCTGCGCGTCGACGCGCTTGACGATGACCGCGCAGGCCAGGCTGTGCGAACCGTCGGCCGAAGGCAGCGAACCCGGGACCACGACCGAACCCGAGGGCACGCGGCCGTACGTGATCTTGCCGGTGGCGCGGTCATAGATCTTGGTGCTTTGCGACAGGAACACGCCCATGGCCAGCACCGAGTTCTCTTCGACGATCACGCCTTCCACGACTTCCGAGCGGGCGCCGATGAAGCAGTTGTCTTCGATGATGGTCGGGTTGGCTTGCAGCGGTTCCAGCACGCCGCCGATGCCCACGCCGCCGGACAGGTGAACGTTCTTGCCGATCTGGGCGCAGGAGCCGACGGTGGCCCAGGTGTCGACCATGGTGCCTTCGTCGACGTAGGCGCCGATGTTCACGTAGGAGGGCATCAGCACCACGTTGCGGGCCAGGTAGGCGCCGCGGCGCGCAACGGCCGGCGGCACCACGCGGTAGCCGCCCTGCTTGAAGGCGTTATCGCCGTATTCCGAGAACTTGAGCGGCACCTTGTCGTAGAACTGCAGCGGAGCCTGGCCCATGATGGCGTTGTCGTTCAGGCGGAACGACAGCAGCACGGCCTTCTTGATCCACTGATGCACGACCCATTCGTCGTTGATTTTCTCGGCCACGCGCAGGCGGCCCAGGTCCAGGCCGTCGATGGTGCGCTCGACCGCTTCGCGCACTTCGGCGCTGGCGTCGGTGGGCGACAGGTTGGCCCGGTCGTCCCAGGCTTTTTCGATGGTGGTCTGCAGGTCGAGAGTCATAGCGGCTCAGCTTTTAAAGGTTGATCAAACGGAAGTATGCACAAAATGGGCGATGCGCTCGGCTGCCTGTACGCAGTCAGCCAAGGGCGCCACCAGAGCAATGCGGATGCGGCCCTGGCCGGGATTCACGCCATGCGCCTCGCGTGCCAGGAAACTGCCCGGCAGCACGGTAACACCAGTACGGCCAAAAAGGTCGCGCGCGAACGCCGTATCCGAACCGGGCGTGGCAGCCCACAGGTAGAACGAAGCCTGCGGCCGGGACACGTCCAGCACCTTCTGGAGGATGGGCACGACGGCGTCGAATTTTTCGCGGTACAGGCGCCGGTTGTCCTTCACGTGCGCCTCGTCCGTCCAGGCGGCGATGCTGGCCGCCGACACGATGGGGCTCATGGCGCTGCCATGATACGTGCGATACAGCAGGAAGCGGCCGATCAGCGCGGCGTCGCCCGCCACGAAGCCCGAACGCAGGCCGGGCACGTTGGAACGCTTGGACAGGCTGGAGAACGCCACCAGGTTGCGGTAGGTGTCGCGGCCCAGGCGGCGCGCGGCCTGAAGGCCGCCCAGCGGCGGGTTGCCTTCGTCCAGGTAGATTTCCGAATAGCACTCGTCCGAGACGATCACGAAGCCGTGGCGGTCGGACAGTTCGAACAGCGTTTTCCATTCGTCCAGCGACATGACGTTGCCGGCCGGGTTGCCCGGCGAGCAGACGAACACCATGCGCGTCTTCTTCCAGATTTCGTCCGGCACCTGGTTCCAGTCGCTGGCGAAACTGCGCACCGGATCGGCGTTGACGAAGTAGGGCGTGGCGCCGGCCAGAAGCGCCGCGCCTTCGTAGATCTGGTAGAACGGATTGGGGCAGATCACCACCGAGCCTGCGGCCGGGTCGATGACGGTCTGCGTGAACGCGAACAGCGCCTCGCGCGAGCCCAGCGCCGGCAGCACCTGCGTTTCCGGATCCGGGGCAGGGATGCTGTAGCGCCGCGCCAGCCACTCCGAGATCGCCCGGCGCAGCGCCGGGTCGCCCTTGGTGGACGGGTACACGGACAGGCCCGCGAGGCTGTCGCGGATGGCCTGTTCGACGCGCGCGGGCGCGGCGTGTTTGGGCTCGCCGATCGACAGATTGATGGGCGTCAGACCGTCCGGCTGCTGGCTGGCCGAAGCCAGCAAAGCGCGCAGTTTTTCGAACGGATAGGGGTGTAGGGCATCGAGGCGCGGATTCATGACGCAAGATTTTAACAAGCAAGCTACAATAGCGGGCTTGGCCTATAGCGAAGGTGGCGAAATTGGTAGACGCACCAGGTTTAGGTCCTGACGCCGTAACAGGTGTAGGGGTTCGAGTCCCCTCCTTCGCACCAACCTTATTCAGGCACTGATCCGGCTTCATGCCACCAGTGTCCCGCAAGCCCCAAGGCATTGAATGCCTTGGGGCTTTTCCTTTGCCGGCGCGCCCTTGCGCTTAGGGATAACCTCCCGTGCCGAAAGCGCATTTTTGATATATCTTCGCGCTCTTCGGTGGAGGCTTGCCGCTGGCCGGCATCGCAACAGCCTCTCAAACAGCCCCGTACACAGCACGATAAGGAGAGCCTCCCATGGCGCTCAAGCACGCTGCATTTCTGGATGTCATCGATATACGCACCCCGCATCGCGAACACGGGGAGGCCGTCAGCGTCAGCCTGATGAAGACGGCGCACATGCAACTGCTGCAATTGGCGCTACCCGCCGGCAAGGGCCTGCCGCAACATGCCGTGGCGGGCGAAATCACCATTCATTGCATCGCCGGAGAGGTGAGCTTGGCATTGCGCGATGGCGTGCGCCAGTTGCGCGAAAACCAGCTCGTCGCGTTGGCCGCGCACGAACCGCACGCGCTGCAGGCCGTGCGCGACGCGACCGTGCTGGTGACGGTGCTGCACGCCCCCGCCTAGTACTCCGAATCCTGACGCAGACGTGTTCCCTGAGAGGTGAGCCGTGCATGAGCTGTTGGCCGACTGGTGCGAAATCCTGAACCGCTTGCTGCGGGACGTGGCCGATGCCCACGCCACGGCGCAGGCGCGCGACAGCGCGCTGCGCCACGCCCACCGGCATTCCTGCCAGGCGCCGATCTGCTTCCGGATGTCCGGGACCACGGTCAGCCATCTGGCGGAAACGCTGGATTGCGCCATCCGCGCGTCCTGCGCCCGCCACGACAACTCCGCCTGGGTGCAGGCGCTGGACGTGGCTTACACCAAGTTCCTGCTGTATCTGATCCGCGACGTGGACCGGTGGTCCAGCGGCGGGCTGCACCAAGAGGCGGCGTAGGAAGGGATTTGGCGGTCTGCCGGCAAGGCTAGAAAATACTGGATAAATAAACAGTATTTTGGTTCAATGCCATCATGCGCGCCCCGGCGCACACGCCGGCCACAGCGCGGCAAAAGCGCCATTTCCCACGATCAGGACGAACCATGAAATTCGGATACACCATCATCTACGTACCGGACGTCGCCGCATCGCTGTCCTTTTTTGAACAGGCATTCGGTTTCGCCAGGCGTTTTCTGCACGAGTCCCAGACTTACGGCGAACTGGACACCGGCGAAACCACCTTGGCGTTCGCGGCACATGAACTGGCCGACGCCAATTTCGGCGGCGGCCATGTTGCGGCTTCGGCGTCGGCCGAGCCGTTGGGCATGGAAGTGGCTTTCGTGACGGACGATGTGGCTGCGGCGCACGCCCGCGCGCTTGCGGCGGGCGCCACGGAAATGAGCGCGCCTGTCTCCAAGCCTTGGGGGCAGGTCGTTTCCTATGTGCGCTGTCCGGACGGCACGTTGGTCGAGCTCTGCACGCCCGTGCACGGCTAGGCGGTCGCTGCGCGGCGCGGGCCAAGGCGCCGGATGCGTAACCCGCTGTGGCTTGCGTCGTCCGTGCCCGTGCGGCGTGCATCTTTCCGTCTAGCCGGTCCGGCCGATCCCCGAGTCCACCCGACGCCGTTACCGTGGTTGCGGCAGGGGTGCCCGCGTCCGGCTGCGCTCAAGAATTGTCAAGATTTACATTGCTTTAAAGTCGCCGTCGCCGCCCCGCGATACCGTGGCATTTTCGTTTTTCGGGAGTCGACATGTATCCGCTTTCCAAGCGTTGCGGCGCGGAGTTCTTTGGCACGTTCTGGCTGGTATTGGGGGGCTGCGGCGCCGCTGTGCTGGCCGCCGGTTTCCCGGAACTGGGCATCGGTTTCGCAGGCGTGGCGCTGGCCTTCGGCCTGACCGTGCTGACCATGGCGTTCGCGGTCGGCCATATTTCCGGCGGGCATTTCAACCCGGCCGTCACGGTGGGCCTGGTGGCGGGCGGCCGTTTTCCCGCCAAGGAAATCCTGCCTTACGTCATTGCCCAGGTCCTGGGCGCGATCGTGGCCGCTGCGGTGCTGGCCTGCATCGCCAGCGGCAAGCTGGGTTTCGATCTGAAGGGCAGCCATTTCGCGGCCAACGGCTACGGGGCCTATTCGCCGGGCAAGTACTCGATGGTGTCCGCCCTGGTGACGGAAGTCGTGCTGACCGCTGGCTTCATCTTCGTGATCCTGGGGGCGACCAGCAAGCGCGCGCCGGCCGGCTTCGCGGCGATTCCTATCGGACTGGCGCTGACGCTCATCCACCTGATCAGCATTCCGGTGACGAACACCTCGGTCAATCCGGCCCGTTCCACCGGCCCGGCGCTGTTCGTGGGCGGCTGGGCGTTGGAGCAGCTGTGGCTGTTCTGGGTCGCGCCCATCGTCGGGGCGATCGTCGGCGCCATCGCCTACCGGCTGGTCAGCGATCCCGCGCAGGAGCGTAGCTGAGCCAGGCGCTGCACCGGGCGATAATGGGGCCAAGTCTCTGATCCTGGTCCCATGAACGAATTTTCAATCGCCATCAATCTTGTGCTGGCCATGCTGCTTGGCGCCGCCATCGGCGCCGAGCGCCAATGGCGGCAGAACTATGCCGGCGTGGTCACGCATGCGCTGGTCTCGCTGGGCGCGGCCGCCTATACCGCCTTGCCGGCGCTGCTGGACGCCGGCAACGACATGCGCCTGGGCAGCCAGGTCGTGACCGGCATAGGCTTTCTGGGTGCGGGCCTGATCATGCGCGACGGCCTGACCATACGCGGCCTGAGTGCGGCCGCCACCATCTGGGCTACCGGCGCCGTAGGGGTACTTGCCGGCTATGGCTTCCAGGCCGAAGCCAGCGCGGTCACGGCGCTGATCCTGGTCACCAATGTGCTGCTGCGGCGCGGCGCCAGGCTGATGGACCGCTACGTGCCCGATGCGGAAACCGAAGAGCGTTACTACAACATCGCCTTGACCTGCGCCTCCACGGACGAAGCCATGGTGCGGGCGGAATTGCTGAACGCCTTGGGCAAGCACAGCCTGCGCCTGCGCGGCGTGGAAAGCCAGCAGCGCGACGGCGGCCGCTCCGAAGTGACCGCGGTGGTCTATTCCATGCGCCAGGAAGACGAACGGGTGGAACAGCTGGTGGGCAGCCTCAGCCTGCTGCCACAGACCTATTCGGCCAGGTGGACCTCCGACACCGGCAACGCCTGAAGCCGGCCCGAATCAGGACGCCGTAAGTCCGATCTCAATACGCTTGCACTCCGATTCCAAGAAGATGAGCGTATTCCGTGACGACAACGATTCCTCCTGCCGGGCCCGCCGGCGTGGTGCACTATGACCGCGTCAGCATCGCGTTTCACTGGCTGACGGCGGCGCTGGTGGTGGGCCTGTTCGCGCTGGCCGAAATCTGGGAATTCCTGCCGCGCGGCACGCCCACGCGGCGCCTGCTGCAGCACCTGCATATTTCGTTCGGCCTGCTGTTTGCCGCCGTGTTCGTGTTGCGCGCCATCTGGCGCGTGAGCGCGGGCAGGCGCCTGCCGCCGGCCGCCACGGGCTGGCTGCGCACGGCTAGTACGGGCGTACACGGATTGCTGTACCTGTTGATGGCGGCGCAGATCGTGCTGGGCTTTCTGTTCCGCTGGGCGCAGGGTGAGCCGTTCGCCTTCTTCGGCCTGTTCGACGTGCCCACGCTGATCGCCATCGACCACGAGCAGCGCCGCTTCATCGGCGGACTGCACAACACCGTGGCCTGGTGCATCATCGTGCTGGCGCTGCTCCATGCCCTGGCCGGCTTGTTCCACCACTATGTCCTGCGTGACGGCGTGCTGCGCCGCATGCTCTCCAGCCGCTGAGGAGCGCGCGGCAAGGGCGGGACGTGAAAGCCGGGCCGGGCAGGTTGTACATTACGCACTATCACTGCCTTACTTCCACAGGATGTACCCATCATGACCGCCCCTGAAGTGTTTATCTCCTCCTCGATCAGCTGCGCGAACGACCGCCCCTTCGTGCTGTTCGGCGGCATCAACGTGCTGGAATCGAAGGAACTGGCGCTGCGCGCCTGCGAGGAATACCAGCGCGTCACCCGCAAGCTGGGCATCCCCTACGTGTTCAAGGCTTCCTTCGACAAGGCCAACCGCTCGTCCATCCATTCCTATCGCGGCCCGGGCCTGGAAGAGGGCATGAAGATCTTCGAGGCGGTCAAGAAGGAATTCGGCGTGCCCGTCATTACCGACGTGCACGAACCCTGGCAGGCCGCGACCGTGGCCGAGGTCGTCGACATCCTGCAACTGCCGGCCTTCCTGGCGCGGCAAACGGATCTGGTGGTGGCGTTGGCCAAGACGCAGCGCATCATCAACATCAAGAAGCCGCAGTTCCTCAGCCCGACCCAGATGCTGAACATCGTCGAGAAGTTCACCGAGGCCGGCAACGACAAGCTCATCCTGTGCGACCGGGGTACCTGCTTCGGCTATGACAATCTGGTTGTAGACATGCTAGGGTTTGGCGTGATGAAGAAAGTGTCCGGCAACCGGCCGCTCATTTTCGACGTCACGCATGCCTTGCAGCAGCGCTCGGCGCTGGATGCGGCATCGGGCGGCCGCCGCGAGCAGGTGGCCGAACTGGCGCGCGCGGGCATGGCCGTGGGGTTGGCCGGCCTGTTCCTGGAAGCTCACCCCGATCCCAAGAACGCGAAGTGCGACGGTCCCAGCGCCTTGCCGCTGGACAAGCTGGAGCCCTTCCTGACCCAGTTGAAGATGCTGGACGACCTGGTGAAGTCCTTTGCCCCTATCGACATCGAACCCTGAATCCCGCGGTCATAAGGGCTGCGCAAAGTTGTTATACGATCCGGGCCAAACATTGGGGAGGCCTGGATGTCTTTGTATGTGATCGTCGCCGTTCGAAAAGAGCCCGTCAGCGGGCACGTGGCCTATGTGCGCTGGGGCCAGGCAGAACGCGGCGTCCCCGGCTGGGTCACCGAGCCGGTGACGGCGGCGGCATCCGAGGTCATCGAGGCCATCAAGGACGGCGTGGAAGTCGAAACCGCCATCAGCCAGGACGGCATGAGCGTGGCGTTGCGGCCGGTGCGCGTGCTGGTGGATGACGACGGACGCGAACACCTCGCGTCCGCGCCGGTTCCCAGCTCGACCTTGTACACGCTTTTCGACCTGCCCGAATTCTGATGCGGGCAGCCCGGCAGGCGCCTAGCGCCGGCCCTGGGCGAAATTGAGCAGGGCGTCTCCGGCCATCCGGTAGCGCACCCATTCATCCTGCGGCAGCGCGCCGATGGACTTGTAGAAATCGATGGCGGGCGTGTTCCAGTCCAGCACGCTCCATTCCAGGCGGCCGCAGCCATTGGCCACCGCCTCTTGCGCCAGATGGCGCAACAGATCGCGGCCCGCGCCGATGCCGCGCTGCTCCGGCGTGACGTACAGGTCTTCCAGATAGATGCCGTTCTTGCCCAGCCAGGTCGAGTAGCTGTAGAAGTAGACGGCGTAGCCGATGGGTTTGCCGTCCAGCAGGCACATCAGGGCCTTGGCCGGCGCGTTCTCGGCGAACAGGGTGCGCTCGACGTCCGCGGGGCTGGCGATCACTTCATGGGCGGCGCGTTCGTACACGGCCAGCTCGGTGATGAAGGCATGGATCTGCGCCGCGTCCGAGGCGACGGCGGGGCGAATTTCGATAGTCACGGGTACTTCCTGCTGCTGCTTTTGGGGGCCTTATCCTACCCGTGAATCGGGCGGCGCGCATTTTTGGCCAGCGCGTCCATTCCGGGAATACCCTTACTTGCGCGCTGACCCTGCGGGCGCGATTCTTGAAAGCGTTCTGCCCTCGAGTCCAATGCGTACAACAGGGGACATCTCCCATGCCTGAATCTGGGTCCGCCGTTGCCAGCACGCCTGCCGCAAGCCGTAAAAGGCGTCGCCTGTCCTGGATCTGGCTGGTGCCTCTCATCGCAGCCGTGGGCGGACTGGCGCTGGTCGTACGCGTTTGGATGGAAGCCGGCCCCACCGCCACCATCAGCTTCCAGACCGCCGAAGGGCTGGAGGCCGGCAAGACCCAGGTCCGCTACAAGGAAGTCGTCGTCGGCGTGGTCGAACGCGTGGCCTTGAACTCGGACCGTTCCGGTATCGTCGCGACCGTGCGCATCAACAAGGACGCCGGCAGCCTGCTGCAGGAAGGGACGATGTTCTGGGTGGTCCGGCCCAGGCTGACCCTGAGCGGCGTATCGGGCCTGAGCACCCTGTTCTCCGGCGCCTACATAGGCGTGGACCCGTCCGACCAGTTCCGCCAGGAAACCGAAACCCGCGCCACCAAGTACAGCTTCGTCGGCCTGGAGACGCCGCCCGAGGTGCAGCAGGACCGCGCCGGCAAGCGCTTCACCCTCAAAGCCCACGACCTGGGTTCGCTGGACATAGGTTCACCCGTCTACTTCCGCCGCATCGCGGTGGGCGAGGTGGTCGCCTACCATCTGGACAGCAGCGGGGAAGGCGTCAACGTGCAGGTTTTCATCGACGCGCCCAATGACGACTTCGTCAACAGCGCCACGCGCTTCTGGAATGCCAGCGGCGTGGATTTCAGCGTTGATGCGCGCGGCCTGCAGGTGCGCTCGCAGTCGCTGCTGTCCGTGATCGTGGGGGGCGTTGCGTTCGACACCGTCGAGCAGCATGCGCATGTGGCGGCCAAGGCCGATGCCGAGTTCACCATCTTCTCGTCTGAAGGCGCGGCCCGCGCACAACCCGATGGCACGCCGCTGCACATCCGCATGCGCTTTGACCAGTCGGTCCGGGGGCTGGTGGTCGGCGCACCCATCGACGCGTATGGCGCGTCCATCGGCCAGGTGGACTCGATCCGTCTGGAGTTCGATCCGGCGATCAAGCAGTTCTATGCGCTGGTCGGAGCCACCGTCTACCCCGAACGCCTGGGCGCGCAGACGGTCGAGGAAATCAAGGAATACTCGGGTTCGACGCTGCAGCATCCCAGCGGCAAGCTGCTGGCCGCTTTGATCCAGCAGGGCCTGCGCGCGCAACTGCGTATCGGCAATCTGCTGACCGGGCAGCTATATGTCGCCTTGGCGGTGTTCCCCGACGCCAAGCCGGTGACGTTCAAGATGGAAGAGGATCCCTTCATTCCTACCGTGCCGAACAACCTGGATCAGTTGCAGCAGCAGATCAACAGTATCCTCACCAAGCTGGACAGGGTGCCGTTCGAAGGCCTGGGCGCCGATCTGGGCCAATTGCTGCGCGCCACTTCCAGCCTGATGAAGCGGCTCGATACCCGCCTGGCGCCCGAGGCGCAAGCCATGCTGCGCCAGGCCAGCAAGTCCTTGGCTGCCGTGGGCGGGGTGTTGAATCCGGACGCCGGCCTGCCGGTCAATGCCAATGCAGTCTTGCAGGAACTGTCGCGGGCGGCCCGGTCGCTGCGGGAATTGTCGGACTATCTGCAAGCGCATCCGGAGTCGTTGCTGCGCGGCCGCGCTCCCGATGCCCAGTATCAGCGCCAGCCGGCGCGCTAGGCTAGGCCGCGAGCCACTGCGCGATCTGGCGGGCGCTGGTTTGCGCATCCGTGCCTGAAGTGTCCAGCACCAGGTCGCTGAACGGACGCGTGGCATAGCCTTCGCGGTACATCTGCGCGACGCGCTCCCGCTCCCAATCGGTCAATACCCGTCCGCCTCTGTCCGATTGCGCGGCCGCAAGCGTGGGGGCCAGGGTCACTACGCGCAAGCACGCGCCGCGTTGCCGGCACGCAGCCAGGATTTGCTCGTAGCTATCCTGCTCCAAAGGGTAGGCGATGACCAGATAACGCTCCTGCGCCTCGGCGATCAGCCTGGTGAGGCGGGCCAGCGCCAGCGCCCATTGCTCGGTGTATGGCAGATGGCTGGGGGCGTCGTGATCGTCGCCGTCGATGAAGCGTGCAGCGGGCAGCAGGCCGGCCAGCGCTGCGCCGACCGTGGATTTACCGCTGTTGATCGGGCCGTTGAGATGGATGACGGTGGTGTCGGGCGTTGAGATGGCTGTTCCTTTCAGTGCAGGCGGGCGCGCGAGGCGTCCGCGCCGGCCGAATCAGAACAGGCATTGTCGCAAAGCGAACTTGCGGCCGAAAGCCCGCACTTCGTCGCCGTCCACGGACGCCGCCAGGTCCCAGCGGTCGCCGCGCGTCACCAGGAAGGACCGGCCGGTCGCGGCATGCCGCAAGGCGAATTGCCAGAAGGCTGCCTCGGAGCCTACCGGTTCGAGGTCGTGCGGCCCGATCAGCAGCCGGCTGGGGCGGGGCGTTGCGCCCAGAGTCCAGCGCAGGGCGATACCCAGGAACGCGAAACGCGCCGAGAACGACGACGGCTGGACGGTCAGCACGCGGATTCTGTTGATCATGGCCAGGACCCCTTGCAGATAGCGTCCAGCGTAGCAAAAGCGGCCCGGGCCATCCATACCGCCTTTGGCGGAAATTGGCGGGCCCGGCTGGCTGCTATTGCTGGATGGCGTCCTGCGCATGGTTGCGCGTGATGCGCCCGAGCAGCAGCAGGGCGCCGGCCGGCGCCAGCGCGAATGCAGCAAACAGCCATTGCGCCGCATGCTGTGCGCCCGCGACGCCCCCGGGATCCGCCAGGCCTGCGCTATTGGTGATGACGCCGGCCAGCGCCGCCGTCAATGCCGTCGCGTAAAGCTGCACCGTCGTGATGGACGAAGATGTCAGGGTTTCTTCGCCGGCAGGCGCCGCGGTGAATATGCGCGTCAGCAGGTGCGGCCAGCTCAGGCCGATGCCGAAGCCCACGCCGGCCAGCGCCAGCACATAGAGCGCCAGCCCCGGGTAGGACTGCAGTTGCGCCGTGCGCGGCGTCATATAGGCCAGGGCGGCCAGCGCGGCCAGGATCACCATGGGACTCAGGCGCACCAGGAAATTCGCCGCCGGGCCGCTGCGGGTGGCGCTGGGCATGGCGGCCAAGGTCCAGCCCGCCGCCATGGCCGCCGTCATGTAGCCGGCCGCCAGCGGTGTCATGCCATGGATGACCTGCAGGAAATACGGCACGAAGATTTCGGTGGTGATAGCCGCTACCACCAGGCACATCACCGCGTACAGCGCGCCCAGCGGCGTGGCTATCGAGTAGGCGCCGGTCGGCAGCAGCCGCTTTGCGGCGCGCTGGTCCACCGCCGCGATCAGCGCGGCGATGGCCAGTCCGGCGGCGATGCCCGCCAGATTCCAGCGCAGGTCCGTCGACAGGCTGGCCAGCGTGATCGCCAGCACACTGGCCACCAGCAGGCCCAGCGTGGTCACGGGCAGCGGGCTTGGCCGCGAGGCCGGAACCGATTCCTTGCCGCCTACCTTGAGGGCCACGATCGCCGCCAGGGCGGCGGCCACGGGCAACAAGGCCCAGAACGCCAGCCGCCAGTGCCCGGTCTGGGCGAAGACGCCGCCGATGGCGGGGCCGCACAGGGTGGCGACGCCCCACATGCCGGACACCAGGGCCATTGCGCGCGACCAGAGCGGCGCCTCGAATACCAGGCGGATCAGGGCATAGCTGAGCGCAAACAGGATGCCGCCACCCAAGCCCTGGATGCTGCGTCCGGCCAGCAGCGCCGGCATGCTCGGCGCCAGCGCGCACACCACGGAACCTGCGGTGAACACCGCGACGGCGAGCAGGTAGGCCGCGCGCGGCCCCAGCGTTTCGATCAGTCTGGCCGACAGCGCCGACCCGACGATGGAGGTCACGACGAACAGTGTGGTGTTCCAGGCGTAATACTCCAAGCCGCCGATGTCCTTGATGACGCTGGGCAGGATGGTGGTGACGATGTAGACGTTGATGGCGTGCAGCGCTACCCCGCCCGCCAGCGCGATCGAGCGCAGGGCATTGGTCCCGTGCAGCAGATCTGCCCAGGACGCGCTTGAAACATGGGTTGTGCCGGTGCTCACGCGGTCTTCCGCCTTCGAGAAAAATTATTTAAACAAGATATTTATTGGATAATACGCATGCCGGCGTGCAACAGCAAACGCTGTGTACGAGCGCCGCAGTCCTCGCCGCGGCGGCGGTCAGCGCTTGAGCAAGCCGCGCAACAGCAGGTCCAGCGCCTGCAAGGCCTGCGCCAGACGCGGGCCGTCCTCGGCGTCCTGCGCGATCCAGAAGGCACTTTCGACCAGGCTGCCGTTGATCAGCCGCGCCAGCGCCTGCGGCGCGGCGGCTTCGATCAGGTCCTGATCCATCATCGTCTGCAACAGCGCGGCGAGGGAAGCAATGCAGTGTTGCTGCGAGCCGTCCGCCGCCCCGCCCAGCACCGCCCGTGCATCTTGCAGCACGATGCGCCGGATCTCGGTTTCGGCCGCCATCTGCAGATACGCGCGGCAGCGTCCCTGCAAGGCGGACCAGGCATCGGGCGCCCGCGCTGCGATGGCCGCCAGGCGCTGGTCCATTTCGCCGTCGATCTGTTCGACCACGGCGGCGAGCAGGCCTTTCTTGTCGCCGAAGTGGTGGTACAGGGCGCCTCGGGTCAACCCCGCCGCCGCCGTGAAGTCGTCCATGGACGTGGCCGCATAGCCGACATCGCGGAAGGCTTGCCGGGCCGTGGCCAACAGTTTCGCGCGGGTGGCTTCGATCATCTCGGCGCGGGAACGCGTCATGCTCTCTCCATGCACATACGATACGTATGTAAATTGACATACGCATCGTATGTGAATACGATGCCGCTGTCCATGGCAATCAAAGGTTTCCGGTGTCGAATCCGTATCGCGAGTTGTTCCAGGCGCCCGGCGCACTGGGTTTTGTCCTGGCCGGCGCCATCGCCCGCCTGCCTTTGCCCATGATCGGCATCGGCATCATCACCATGCTGTCCGAGGTTCGCGGGTCCTACGCGTTGGCGGGCGCCGTCGCCGCCACGTTTGCGCTGGCCACGGCCTTGCTGGCGCCGCGGATTTCCCGCCTGGTGGACCGCCATGGCCAGGGCAGGGTGCTGCCGGTAGCCGCGGGCCTGTGCGTCGCGGGGCTGGTTGGCCTGGCGGCCTGCGTGCAATGGAATGCGCCCGAGTGGACCCTGTTTGTCTTCGCCGCGCTGGCTGGCGCCTTGCCCAGCATGCCGGCGATGATACGCGCGCGCTGGACCGAGATATTCAGGGACCAGCCGCAGTTGCGCACCGCCTACGCGCTGGAGTCCGTGGCCGACGAGCTGAGCTTCATCGTCGGCCCGCCGCTGGCCGTCGGGCTGAGCGCGCTGTTCTTTCCGCAGGCTGGCCCCTTGTTCGCGGCGCTACTGCTCGCGGTGGGCGTCACGGCCTTCGTGCTGCAGCGGGCCACGGCGCCTGCCGTGCGGTTTACGCAGGAAGGGCGTCAGGCGTCGGTGTTGCGCATGCCGCCGATGCGGTCCCTGCTGGCGATGATGGCCGCCATGGGCGTCATCGTCGGCACCATCGACGTCCTGAGCGTCGCCTTTGCCCGGCAGCAGGGCATGCCGGCCGGCGCCAGCCTGGTGCTGTCGGCCTATGCCCTGGGTTCCTGCGTGGCCGGCCTGGTGTTCGGCGTACTGAAGTTCCAGATGCCGCTGGCCCGCCTGCTTGTGGTCGCGGCGGCGGTCACGGCGTTCACCACGGTTCCGCTGCTGCTGGTGAACGATCTGCTGACCCTGGTGCTGGGCGTGCTGCTGGCCGGCCTGTCGTTCGCGCCGACCATGATCATCGCGATGGCGCTGGTGGAAAGCAGCGTGCCTGGCCATCGCCTGACGGAAGGCCTGACGTGGCTGGTGACTGGCCTGGGTGCGGGCGTCGCGGCGGGCGCGGCGCTGGCGGGCTGGGTGGTCGACCACTACGGCGTGGGCGCGGGATTCTGGACGGCGGTAGGGGCGGGCGCCATCGTGCTGCTGGCCGCCATGCCGGTGGGACGCAGTCCCGTGGCCGGTCGCGCCGGCGCCTGACCAGGCCCGGCCGATAGAATGGGGAGTCCGGCGCCCTCCCCAGGCGCGCCGCAAGGAGAACCGCATGTCCAGAACAGTCGTCAATCCCGACACCGTATTCAACACCGTCCAGTATGGATTCAGCCAGGCCGTCATCGTCACGGGGCAGCGCCGCATGCTGCTGTCCGGCCAGGTTGGCGTCGACATCAACGAGCGTACGGCGGGGCCGGGCCTGCAGGAGCAGACCGAAGCCGCGCTGGACAATGTCGAGCGCGTGCTGGCTGCGGCCGGCGGCACTTTGGCGCAGGTGATCATGCTGCGCATCTACATCTGCGAAACGGCCAGGGAGGATCAGGAAGTCATTGCGCAGGCGCTGCGCGACCGCTTCAAGAAAGATCCTCCGCCCTCATCGTGGATCATCGTCAGCGGCCTGTCGCTGCCGGAATGGCTGATCGAGATCGAGGCCGAGGCCATGCTCGACTAGGCACGCCAGGGCGCCGTTGCAAAGGCGGCGCGCAGATGCCCCAGAAAGCCGGCCGTGCGCGCGGGCAGTTCCTGGCGCGATTTCACCAGGGCCACCACGTCGGCCGACGGCAAGGTCCAGCCGGGCAGCAGCGGCACCAGCGCGCGCGCCTGCAGATGCGTGGCCACATCCCATTCCGAGCGCACGATGATGCCGTGCCCGGCCAGGGCCCACTCCACGGCGGTTTCCCCGGCATTGCTGGACAGCACCGGCGCCACGCGCACCCCCACGGCCGGGCCGCGTCCATGCTTGAAGCGCCACAAGGTCACGTCTTCATCGTTCTCGCGCAGCGCGATGCAGTCGTGCCCGCGCAGGTCCTCGGGCTTGGCAGGAGCGCCGTGGCGCGCCAGGTAGGAGGGCGCCGCGCACAGGATCCGGCGATTGGGCGCCAGCGGGTACGCGACCAATGTCGAATCGCGCAGCTCGCCGATGTGAACCATCACATCCCAGTCATCGGAAGCCAGCCGCGGCGGCCCGTCGGATAGCGTCAGGCTGGCGGTCACGTCCGCGCTTTGGCTGCGGAACTCGGCGACCAGCCCAGCGATGTAGCGCTGCCCGAATCCCAGCGGCGCGACCACGCGCAGATGGCCTGCCACCACGCCCCTGCGGCCTGCCAGTTCGTCGGCCAGGTCGCCCAGTTCGCCGCAGATCTGTTCCGCCCGCAGCGCCAGCAGCCTGCCTTCGTCGGTCAGCGCGGTGCCGCGTCCCGAACGGTTGACCAGCCTGACCCCCAGCCGTTTTTCCAGCGTATGCAGTCTTTGGGTGACTGCGGGCGGCGTGACATCCAGCGCGCGCGCCGCTTCGGCCAGCGAGCGGGTGGCGGCCAGGCTAAGGAAGAAACGCAGGTCTTCGGTCGTAATCATGCAGGTATGGATTAATGGATAATTAAGTCTAGATTAAACACGCGGAACCGCCGTCGCGCCATACTTCAGCCATTCCGATACGCCATGCCGAGAACGCCATGAACCAGAACGCCACGCCTTCCTCCCTCGAGACCCTGGATACCCCGTGCCTGCTGCTCGACGAGACGCGCATGATGCGCAATATCGATCGTCTGAATGCGCTGATGGCCGGGCACGGGGTGCAACTGCGTCCGCACCTGAAGACGCCCAAATCGATCGACGTCGCGCGCCGGCTCATGTCTACACCCCAGGGGCCGGCCGCCGTGTCCACGCTGCAGGAGGCCGAACAGTTCGCGGCTGCCGGCGTCACTGACCTGCTGTACGCCGTGGGCGTGTCGCCGGCAAAGCTGGACCACGTGCTGGCGCTGCGCCGCCGCGGCGTGGATCTCACCGTGGTGGTGGACAGCCTGGAAGCGGCGCGCGCCGTCGCCCAGCGGGGGAGGGATGCTGGCGACGCCATCCCGGCACTGATCGAGATCGACTGCGACGGCCATCGCGCCGGGGTGCAGCCGGGTAATACGGCACAGTTGCTGGCGATTGCGCGCGTCCTGCATGAGGACGGCGCGTGCCTGCGCGGCGTCATGACGCACGCCGGCGAGTCGTACGGCTGCGATAGCGTCGACGCCATTGCCGACATGGCCGAGCAGGAGCGCGTGGCGGCCGTGAGTTGCGCCGAGGCGATCCGCCAGGCTGGCCTGCCATGTCCCGTGGTCAGCGTGGGATCCACCCCCACCGCGCATTTCGCCCGCAAGCTCGATGGCGTGACCGAAGTGCGCGCGGGCGTATACGTATTCTTCGATCTGGTGATGGCCGGGCTGGGCGTGTGTACGGTCGACGACATCGCCGCCACGGTGTTGACGACCGTGATCGGCCATCAGCCGGACAAGGGCTGGATCCTGGTGGATGCCGGATGGATGGCCATGTCGCGCGACCGGGGCACGGCCAAGCAGCGGGTGGACCAACTGTACGGCCTGGTGTGCGACGCCAGCGGCACGGTCTACCCCGACTTGCTGCTGGCCGAGACCAACCAGGAGCAGGGCATCATCAAGGTGCGTCCTGGCAGCGGCGCCGCCTTGCCCGAGCTGCCGCTGGGGGCGAAGCTGCGCATCGTGCCCAATCACGCCTGCGCGACCTGCGCCCAGCATGATGCCTACGAGGTCGTGCGTCCGGATTCGTCCGGGGTGGTGGCGCATTGGGAACGCTTTCGCGGCTGGTAAGCCGCCTTTCACGAGGAGGCATGCATGGATCTCATCCATACGAATCGGGCCACGCCGCCCGCGGGCCATTATTCGCAGGCGGTCCGCGCCAACGGTTTCATATTCGTTTCGGGGCAATTGGGCTTCCTGCCGCCCGCTGCGCCGGGCGCGCGACCAGCGCTGGCCGATGGCGCCGCGGCCCAGACCCGGGAAGCGCTGCGCAGTGTTCGCGCCATACTCGAAGCGGCCGGCGCGTCGCTTGCCGCGGTCGCCAGCGTGACCGTGTACATCCCGGACGTGGCGCTTTGGGACGAGGTCAACCAAGTCTACGAGGAGTGCTTCGGCGCTCACCGGCCCGCGCGGGCCATTGTGCCCACCCGCGAGCTGCACTACGGCGCCCAGGTGGAGATCAGCGTGGTCGCCGTCGCCTAGCCCGCGGCGGACCGCGCAGGCGGACGCCTATAATGCCTGCGCCTCAATGCCTTCGGGGGAGACCGTCCGCATGCAGTACGAATACCTGTTCTGGTCCATGGCCGCTATGGTGGCGGCGGCGCTGGCAGGCGGCTCGCTATGCGGGCGCCTGGGCTCCGTCAAGCGGGTGCTGCTGGGGGTTGTCGCGCTGGCCGCGGCGGTGGGCGTGGCGGTGTTCCTGCTGTCCCGCCACGGCGGCTTCAGCGAACTGTCGGCGATGCTGTCGATCGCCGCCTTCATGTTCAGCCTGGTGATCGGCGCCGCCGCATCGCTGCTCACGCGGCGCATACTCTTGCGCCGCTGAGCGCTTCGCGCCTTATTCTTCGGCGTCGAAATCTTCGTCGTCTTCGTCTTCTTCATCCTGTTCCAGGGCGTCGTAGCCCTTCCAGGTGATGCGCCAGCGCGTCGCGCCCGCGGTGGCCGCCGTCTCGCTGATCTGCTTGACCAGGCCGGCGTCTTCCAGCAGGTCGAGGTGATGCGCAATCAGTTGCAGGCCTTGCTCTTCGGGATGCGGCGCCAGGGCCACGTTTTTGATGTCGTGCGTGCTCAGGTTGGGGCCGGGGGCGTCGCGCAGGGCGCCCAGGATAGTGACGACCAGGTCGAAATCGCGTTGCATGTTGTCCACCATTCATTGGGGGTAAAAGACAGGCCGACGATAGCAGAGATCCATTGCCGCGACGCGACAGGGGCCGCAGCCGGGTTACAGTCCAGGGTTCTCGATAACCGATACATGCAGATTCCATGAAGAAACCCGCAGAGCGCGATTGCCTCGCGCTGATCCCCGGCTACACGGGCCAGGCCGCCAAGCTCTTTCTCACGCGCAGCGAGGACGGCCGCATCGAAGGCGTGACCGTGTTCGATCTGCTTGGCCATATCAAGCTGCAGGGCGATGCGGATGCGGCGGCAGCGTGGGTCGGCGACTGGCTGGCCCAGGAGGCCGGCAACCGCAAGGCCCGCCGTACACAGCTCCTGGCCCAGATGTTCGTCTGCAAGCTCGCCGGCGAGGAGAAGGACCGCTTCCTGGCGGCGCAGAAGCCGCTGGTCCGGGTTCTGGCCGATGCCGGGGTGCGGACCCGTTCCGTTGCCGCCACCTCCGGCGCCGCGCGGCAGTCGCTTGGTCCTACTGTCAAGAAGCATTAGCCCAAGGCTGTTATAGTCGCGCCTGGGCGTGCGAGTGCACCTGCAAGGTGCGTGCCCAGGCGGGCAGCGCCCGCAAGTCAAGGAAGAGTGATCATGGAAATAGTAAGTCGGCAGGTTGCCGACGTAGCGGGCGGCGTCGAGCTGCACACCACGCTGGATGGCGAGAGCATCAGCGTCTACGTCCTGGAAGGCGTGGCGGATCTCAATGCGATCGCAGACATCGTGCCGCGTGAAAAAGTCGAAGCAGGGGCTGACATACACGCCTCTAGTGTCGACAATGTTGATAATGCGCAAGAACAGATCGACCAAGTCCTGGAGAATATGAATCCCGGCGACGTGGCGGTTTTCCTTTGCTCGGGTCCCGATGCTTTCGGCGCGGCGCTCGATCTGTTGGGTTTACCTATCGACGAGTAAGCCTGGCGGCAAACCAAAGTGCTAGCCCGAACGGCGTATGAAGAAATCCTCGTACGCGGGCAGGCGGCATTTATATAAGCCTAGATTGTTTTTTTATGATGCGTGGGTGTAAACACCTATGCAGGACTTCTTATTGCCTATGAAAATGTGTGGAATCCGCGTGCAGTTTCTCTTTGTTGCATTATTGGCACGCATTTTTTAGGATTATGTTGACTTGTGAGGGGAACCTAACGATAGTGTCGGCACACGATCACAAGCGTTGCGATTTTCGTTCAGTGCCGTGCCTTTTCCGGCTCAGCGTTATTGTTCTACTGTCCCCTCCTTGATTGATTCGTGACCTCCGGGCATTTGCCCATTATCTCTAGGAAATACAGTATGGAAACCGGCGTCGTTAAGTGGTTCAACTCGGAAAAGGGCTATGGCTTCATCACTCCGGAAGCGGGTGGTAAGGATCTGTTCGCTCACTTCTCCGAAATTCAGGGCTCGGGCTTCAAGTCTCTGGAAGAGAACCAGCGCGTCAGCTTTGTGACGGCCAACGGCCCCAAGGGCCCGCAAGCTACGAAGATCCAGGTCCTGTAAGGGTCTGAGTTTTCGATAGAAGCCCCCTCGTGGGGCTTTTTTGTTTTCTGCCGCAGTGTTCCTAAACATGGAAAGTATCGCTGCGCTTGTAATCTCAGGGTAATCCCTAGAGTGCGTTATTCAGGTTTCCAGTCACACCCGATTCATTCATTCGGTGTATGGATCCTAATATGGTGCGCGTCTCTGTTATTGTCGGCCTTGCTTTCGACTTCAGGATATGCGCGCTCATGACTTCTACCCCCGCCACGCAAATCGTTCCGCAGCCCCACGAGGTGGTGGCGTTCTGGCGCGATGCCGGCCCGCAACAGTGGTTCAACAAGAGCGCGGACTTCGACGCAGCCTTCCGCGCCCGTTTCGAGGCTGCCCACATGGCTGCGGCCGCGCGCCAGTTGGATGCGTGGCTGGACGACGCCACCGGCGCCTTGGCCCTGATGGTCCTGTTGGACCAGTTTCCGCGCAACGCCTACCGGGGGACGGCGCACATGTTCGCCACGGACCCTTTGGCCCAGTACTTCGCCGACCGGGCCATCGCGGCCGGCCATGATCTGGGGGTGGACCCGCAACTGCGTCAGTTTTTCTACCTGCCCTTCGAGCACGCGGAGAACCTCGCCGCGCAAAACCGCGCCTTGGCCTTGATGGAACCATTGGACGCCGACTCGCTGCGCTGGGCGGTCCTGCATCGCGACATCATCAAGCGCTTCGGGCGCTTTCCCCATCGCAATGCCGCGTTGGGCCGGCAAACTACGCAGGCGGAGCAGGAGTTTCTCGATTCCGGCGGGTTTGCGGGGTAGGCGCACCGCGCGCGGCACGTGGGTCCAGGCGCCTTTCCGGCAGCAGGTATCCGCATGTGTCTACGCGTGCCAAGTTGAAAATTCCTGGCCTGCCTGGCGGTGTCAAACCCGCGCCGGCCTTGCCTCTCCGCTGCTTTGGCGGTGCTCCTGAAATTGCGGATGTTTGACGTTTTTCGGGGTTCGCCAATACACTGGGTTCAGCGAGATTTTCAAGCGACGCGGTCTGCGTTTCACTTGTCGCCGTCAGTGGTACTGCGGTTGCTTCCTCTCCCATCCTTGATGATCTGGCGCCCCGCGAGCAATCGCTTTTTCTAGGTTCAAGGACACTCCATGGCAACCGGCATCGTTAAGTGGTTCAACGCCGAAAAGGGTTATGGTTTCATCATGCCCGATGATGGCAGCAAGGATCTTTTCGCTCACTACTCGGAAATCCGCAGCGAAGGCTACAAGTCGCTGCAGGAAAACCAGCGCGTCACCTTTGAGGTCGGTACTGGCCCCAAGGGTCCCAGCGCAAAGAACATCAAGGTAGCGGCCTGACCTTCGCAGGGCAGCGCCCCGGGCCGGCCCGGCGCTCCGCCCAGAAAAAAGCCCCCGCACGCAATGTGCGGGGGCTTTTTTTGTTGCCGGGCGGGTGCGCCTCTGGGGCGCTTGCCGGCGTCAGTGCTTCGCGTGGTTGGCCGGTGGCGTGGCCAGCTTGTCCACCAGCGCAATTCCCAGCGCCGACAGGATGAAGAGGGCGTGGATGATGGTCTGCCACATCACGCCGGCCTCGGAGAAGCGCGCGTTGGGCGTGCCCAGCGTGCCGGCCTCGATGAAGGTGCGCAGCAGGTGGATCGAGGAGATGCCGATGATGGCCATGGCCAGCTTGACCTTGAGCACGCTGGCGTTCACGTGGCTGAGCCATTCCGGCTGGTCCGGGTGGCCTTGCAGGCGCAGGCGGGACACGAAGGTTTCGTAGCCGCCCACGATCACCATGACCAGCAGGTTCGAGATCATCACCACGTCGATCAGGCCCAGCACGATCAGCATGATCTCCATTTCGCCGAAGCTGCTGGCGTGCGTCACCAGGTGCCAGAGCTCTTTCAGGAACAGCATGACGTAGACGCCTTGCGCGACGATCAATCCCAGGTACAGGGGCAGTTGCAGCCAGCGCGAGCTGAAGATCAGGCTGGGCAGCAGGCCCAGGCGGGGAGGGGTGTTGGAGATCATTTGGGTGCGAGCCCTATGGTGTGTGCGAAAAAATGGCGGGCGCAATTCTATCAACGCCGCGTTGCCGCAGATATCAGTTTCTTTGAGAGGGTCTGATCCAAGGGAATACCCGCTAGCACGATTGCGCAAATCCTGTTCGGGTTTTATGTAAGGAAAACTGGCATTTGCGAAACTGTGTGGCGAAACGCTTGGTGCGCATTGGTCGTATATAGAATTGCGGCCTCGTTCGCATAGAGCCAGTAAAGAGGAGTTTGTTCCCATGAAGATCCGCTACACCGTCGCCGCCCTGGGCGTTGCGCTCGCCCCTTTCTCCGCCTCCCACGCTTTGGACATCGGCGGCCTGGTCGGCGCCGGCAGCAAGGTCGTTCAAGCTGCCACGCTGAGCGATGCCGAGATCAAGACCCTGTCGGACAAGGCTTGCGCCCAGAGCGATTCCCAGGAAAAGATCGCCGCTCCCGGCAGCAAGTACGACGCCCGTCTGCAGAAGATCGCCAAGCAACTGGGCGGCACGGTCAACGGCCAGAAGGCCAGCTACAAGGTCTACATCACCAAGGACGTCAACGCCTGGGCCATGGCCAACGGCTGCATCCGCGTCTACAGCGGCCTGATGGACATGATGACCGACGATGAGGTGATGGGCGTGGTGGGCCACGAAATCGGCCACGTCGCGCTGGGCCATAGCAAGAAGGCGATGCAGACCGCCTACACCGTTTCCGCCGCGCGCGATGCCGCCAATGCGGCAGGCGGCGCCACCGTGGCCGCGCTCAGCTCGTCGCAACTGGGCGACCTGACCGAGAAGTTCATCAACGCGCAGTTCTCGCAGTCGCAGGAAAGCGCCGCCGACGATTACTCGTTCGACCAGCTGCAGGCCAAGGGCCTGAACACCCGCGGCCTGGTGACCGCGTTCCAGAAGCTGGCTGAGCTGGACGGCGGCAAGAGCGACATGATGAGCTCGCATCCGTCCTCGGCCAAGCGCGCGCAGCACATCGAAGAGCGCATCGCCAAGGCCAAATAAGGCTTTCTGGCTGACGTATATTCTCCCGTCCCGGGTGGAAAACGGGGCGCGAGTATCCGGACTTATCCGGGTGCTCGCGCCCCTTTGCGTCAGGGGACCGGAAGTTTCCGGTAAAATGCCCCGTTTATCCGCCCGTCATCTCTTTATCTCTCGGAAAATAGGTCTTTTAATGCAGCCTGTGGTTGAAACCCTCTCCGGCCTGGAGCGCCGTGTTGATCTGGCCGTCTCGGTGGCCGACGTCGAAAAGGAAGTCCAGGCGCAATTGAAGCGCGTGGCCCGGACCGCCAAGGTCCCCGGCTTCCGTCCGGGCAAAGCTCCGCTCGCCATGCTCGAGCGTAGCCATGGCCCCGGCATCCGCTACGACGTGATCAATAGCCAAGTTGGCCGTGCCTTTGAACAAGCTGTCGATGGCGCCAAGCTGCGCGTCGCCGGCGCCCCGAACCTCGAGCCCAAGACTGAAGGCGTTGCCGACGACACGCTGGCGTTCACCGCCACGTTCGAGGTCTACCCCGAAGTCGCCGTGCCGGATCTGTCGGCCCTGGCCGTCACCCGCTACGAAACGGCCGTCACCGACGCCGAAGTGCAGCAGACCCTGGACGTCCTGCGCAAGCAGCGCGCCACGTTCGAAGCCCGTGAAGGCCGCGCCTCGCAAGACGGCGACCGCGTCACGCTGGACTTCGCCGGCACCATCGACGGCGTGCCGTTCGAAGGCGGCAAGGCCGAAGCCTTCCCGTTCGTGCTCGGCCAAGGCCGCATGCTGCCGGAGTTCGAAGAAGCCGCCCGCGGCCTGAAGGCTGGCGAAAGCAAGGTCTTCCCGCTCAAGTTCCCCGATGACTACCAGGGCAAGGAAGTTGCCGGCAAGACCGCCGAATTCACCATCACCGTCAAGGAAGTGGCTGAAGGCGTGCTGCCCGAACTGAACGGCGAATTCGCCAAGTCCCTCGGCCAGGCCGAAGGCGACATCGAAAAGCTGAAGGCCGACATCCGCAGCAACATCGAGCGCGAAGTCAAGGTCCGTTCGGCTGGCCGCACCAAGTCCAGCGTCATGGACGCCCTGGTCGAAGCCGGCAAGTTCGACGTGCCGAAGGCCCTGGTCGACAACGACGTGCAAGGCCGTGTCGCCGCCGCCCGCGAAGAGCTGAAGCAGCGCGGCATCCCCAACGCCGAATCCGTGCCGATCCCGGCCGAAGCCTTCGCCACCGAGTCCGAGCGTCGCGTGCGCCTGGGCCTGCTGGTGTCGGAACTGGTCAAGCAAGCCCAGCTGCAAGCCAAGCCCGAACAAGTCCGTGCGCGTATCGAAGAGTTCGCCGAGAACTACGAACAACCCGCACAGGTTGTCAGCTATTACCTGGCCGACCGCCAGCGTCGTGCTGAAATCGAGGCTATCGTGCTGGAAGACAATGTCGTCGCGCACGTGCTTGAAAAGGCCAAGGTCACCGAAGAGAAGGTGCCTTTCGATCAGTTGATGGGGATGGCGTAACACTATGCAGAGATTCACCGATTTCTATGCGGCAATGAATGGCGGGTCTTCGGTGACCCCCACCGGCCTGGGCTACATTCCCATGGTGATCGAGCAGTCGGGGCGCGGCGAACGCGCCTACGACATCTATTCGCGTCTGCTCCGCGAGCGGCTCATTTTCCTGGTGGGTCCGGTCAATGACGCAACGGCCAACCTGGTCGTGGCGCAGTTGCTGTTCCTGGAATCGGAGAATCCTGACAAGGACATTTCCCTGTACATCAACTCGCCCGGCGGGTCGGTGTATGCGGGAATGGCCATCTTTGACACCATGCAATTCGTCAAGCCGGACGTGTCCACCCTTTGCACCGGCCTGGCGGCCAGCATGGGCGCGTTCCTGCTGGCGGCAGGCAAGAAGGGCAAGCGCTTCACGCTGCCCAACTCGCGCATCATGATCCACCAGCCCTCGGGCGGCGCCCAGGGGCAGGCTTCGGACATCCAGATCCAGGCTCGCGAGATCCTGGACCTGCGTGAACGCCTGAACCGCATCCTGGCCGACAATACCGGCCAGACCATGGAACGCATCGGCATAGACACGGAGCGTGACAACTTCATGTCGGCCGAAGATGCGGTATCGTATGGACTGGTGGACAAGGTTATGACCTCCCGCTCGGAAGGCTGACTTCCCGGTTGACCCGAACCCGCTGCCACCACGTTTGAGTAAGCGCATGCGCTAGGCCTTTAGCCGGCCTGGCGCATCTTTACCTGAGATACGAACATATATGCCTGAAAAAAAGGGATCGGCAGACGCAAAAGTGCTGCATTGCTCGTTTTGCAATAAAAGCCAGCATGAAGTCCGCAAGCTGATCGCGGGTCCGTCGGTATTCATCTGCGATGAATGCATAGATCTTTGCAACGACATCATCCGCGAGGAGGCGCAAGCCACCGCGCGCGCGGCGATTCGTTCCGAACTGCCCACTCCGGCTGAAATCAAGACCTTCCTCGACCAGTACGTCATTGGGCAGAACTCGCCCAAGCGCATGCTGGCCGTGGCCGTCTACAACCATTACAAGCGCATCCGCCACGGCGAGATCAAGGGCGACGAAGTCGAGCTCTCCAAGAGCAACATCATGCTGATCGGCCCCACCGGGTCGGGCAAGACGCTCCTGGCCCAGACGCTGGCGCGCATGCTGAACGTGCCCTTCGTCATGGCCGACGCCACCACGCTGACCGAGGCCGGTTACGTGGGCGAAGACGTCGAGAACATCATTCAGAAGTTGCTGCAGAACTGCAACTACGAAGTGGAAAAGGCGCAGCGCGCCATCATCTACATCGACGAAATCGACAAGATTTCCCGCAAGTCCGATAACCCGTCCATCACCCGCGACGTATCGGGCGAGGGCGTGCAGCAGGCCCTGCTGAAACTGATCGAAGGCACGGTCGCCTCGGTGCCCCCGCAGGGCGGCCGCAAGCACCCGAACCAGGACTTCGTCCAGGTCGACACGACCAACATCCTGTTCATCGTGGGCGGCGCCTTCGACGGACTGGAAAAGGTCATCCGCGACCGCACCGAGAAATCGGGCATCGGCTTTTCGGCCTCGGTGCGCGCCAAGTCGGAGCGCGGCGTGGGTGAACTGTTCTCCGAAGTCGAACCCGAAGACCTGATCAAGTTCGGCCTGATCCCCGAACTGGTTGGCCGTCTGCCGGTGGTCGCAACCCTGGACGAGCTGGACGAAGCGGCCCTGGTGCAAATCCTGACCGAGCCCAAGAACGCCTTGCTCAAGCAGTTCCAGAAGCTGTTCGCCATGGAAGGCGCCGAGCTCGACGTGCGTCCCGCCGCCCTGAAGGCGATCGCCCGCAAGGCGCTGCGCCGCAAGACGGGCGCGCGCGGTCTGCGTTCCATCATCGAGCAGGCCCTGCTCGACACCATGTATGACCTGCCTTCCCAGGGCAACGTCAAGCGCGTGGTGCTGGACGAGAACGCGATCGAAGGCGAGGGCAAGCCATTGCTCATCTACGCCGACGAGGACGCGGCTTCAGACAAGCCAGAGCGCGGAGAAGTCCGCGACGCCGCAGCCTGATATTTCAAAAAAGCCCGTTCCTGTAACGGGTTTTTTTGCCTAAGGCGCATTCCCGGGTGCAAACACGCTTTTCCTGCAGGCGCGACGCTTGCATACTGAGGGTGCCGCCCCGCGGTTTTTTTCAGCCTTTGGGGGATCCAGGCGCCGAGATCTTGAATTTTCGGCTATTGTTCCCATAACAGACGTAACCGACGTGGATTGTCCGGGTATACCCAGGCCTCCCGTCCCCGATACGCCGAGTCATACCGAGGAACCTCCTATGTCTGCCAGCCAGACCCTGCCTTCCGACCCGATCGACCTGCCCCTGCTTCCACTGCGCGATGTCGTGGTGTTTCCGCACATGGTCATCCCGCTGTTCGTCGGCCGTCCGCGCTCTATCCGCGCGCTCGAGGTTGCGATGGAAGCGGGCAAGAGCATCATGCTGGTGGCCCAGAAATCCGCCGGCAAGGATGATCCCACCCCCGAAGACGTCTACGAGATCGGCTGCGTAGCCGGCATCCTGCAGATGCTCAAGCTGCCCGACGGCACCGTCAAGGTGCTGGTCGAAGGCACCCAGCGCGCCCGCATCAACAGCATCGAAGATGCCGATTCGCATTTCACCTGCCAGGTGTCGCCGATCGAACCGGACGCCATGCAAGGCTCCGAGACCGAAGCCCTGCGCCGCGCCATCGTCGCGCAGTTCGAGCAGTACGTAAAACTGAACAAGAAGATCCCCCCGGAGATCCTGACCTCGCTGGCTGGCATCGATGATGCCGGACGCCTGGCCGACACGATCGCCGCGCATCTTCCCTTGAAGCTCGAGCAGAAGCAGAAGATGCTCGAGATCGTCGGCACCTCCGAGCGCCTCGAGGGTCTGCTCACGCAACTCGAAACCGAAATCGACATCCTCCAGGTCGAGAAGCGGATTCGCGGCCGCGTGAAGAAGCAGATGGAAAAGAGCCAGCGCGACTACTACCTGAATGAGCAGGTCAAGGCCATTCAGAAGGAGTTGGGCGAAGGCGAAGAGGGCGCGGACATCGAAGAGCTCGAAAAGAAGATCATCGCTGCCCATATGCCCAAAGAGGCGCGCAAGAAGGCCGATGCCGAGCTCAAGAAGCTCAAGCTCATGTCGCCCATGTCGGCCGAAGCCACCGTGGTGCGCAACTACATCGATACGCTCATCAACCTCCCCTGGAGGAAGAAGAGCAAGATCAACAATTCCATCAGCAACGCCGAAACGGTGCTGGACAACGACCACTACGGTCTGGAAAAGGTCAAGGAACGGATCCTGGAATACCTTGCCGTGCAACAGCGCGTGGACAAGGTGAAGGCGCCGATCCTGTGCCTGGTCGGCCCTCCGGGCGTGGGCAAGACCTCGCTCGGCCAATCCATCGCCAAGGCGACGAACCGCAAGTTCGTGCGCATGGCGCTGGGCGGCGTGCGCGACGAAGCCGAGATCCGCGGCCACCGTCGTACGTACATCGGCTCCATGCCGGGCAAGATCGTCCAGAACATGTCGAAGGTCGGCGTGCGCAATCCCTTGTTCCTGCTCGATGAAATCGACAAGCTGGGCATGGATTTCCGCGGCGATCCCTCGTCGGCGCTGCTCGAGGTGCTGGACCCGGAACAGAACCACACGTTCCAGGACCACTACATCGAAGTCGACTTCGACCTGTCCGACGTCATGTTCGTGGCTACCAGCAACACGCTGAACATTCCGCCGGCGCTGCTGGACCGCATGGAAGTGATCCGCCTGTCGGGTTACACCGAGGAAGAGAAGATCCACATCGCCCGCGACCATCTGCTGCCCAAGCTGATGAAGAACAACGGCGTGAAGGATAGCGAACTCACGGTCGACGACAGCGCGCTGCGCGACATCGTGCGCTACTACACCCGCGAAGCCGGTGTGCGTGCGCTCGAACGCGAAGTGGGCAAGATCTGCCGCAAGGTCATCAAGCAGTTGCTGACCCAGAGCGACCGCGCCAAGGCCGAAGGCAAGACCGCCGAGGTCAAGCCGGTCAACGTCACGGGCGACAACCTGAGCGATTTCCTGGGCGTGCGCCGTTACGCCTTCGGCATGGCCGAAAAGGAAAACCAGATCGGTCAGGTGACGGGTCTGGCCTGGACGGAAGTTGGCGGCGACCTGCTGACGATCGAAGTCGCGGACATGCCGGGCAAGGGCGTCATCCAACGCACCGGTTCGCTGGGCGACGTGATGAAGGAGTCGGTCGAGGCGGCCCGCACCGTGGTGCGTTCCCGCGCCCGCCGTCTGGGCTTTGCCGACAGCGTCTTCGAAAAGCACGACATGCACGTGCACGTGCCGGAAGGCGCCACGCCCAAGGACGGTCCGTCCGCGGGTATCGCGATCACCACGGCCATGGTGTCGGCCTTGTCGCGCATCCCGGTGCGCGCCGATGTCGCCATGACCGGCGAGATCACGCTGCGCGGCGAAGTCCTGCCCATCGGCGGCCTGAAGGAAAAGCTGCTGGCGGCTCACCGTGGCGGTATCAAGACGGTCTTGATCCCGGAAGAAAACGTCAAGGATTTGGCGGAGATCCCGGACAACGTCAAGAACCACCTTGAGATCGTGCCGGTGCGCTGGATCGACAAGGTGCTGGAACTGGCGCTGGAGCGTCTGCCGGAGCCCCTGGCCGAGGAAGAAGCGGTCAAGGAACCCCTGGTGGCCAAGCCTGCCGAACCTGGTTCGACCGACCCGGTGCTCAAGCACTGATGGACACCGGGAGGGACGCCGCCGGTAAGCGGCGCCCCTTCTGGATCAAGCTTCCAACAAAAAACCCCGTCAATTTCTTGGCGGGGTTTTTTCATGCCGCGCGCAAACGCGGGAGTAGTGGGGGGGGGCTAGTGCAGCGCGTGCGTGCGGATCAGGCCCACCGCGATGCCTTCCAATGCGAAATCCTGGCCGGCTTCGACCACGATGGGTTCGAAGTCGGGGTTTTCGGGCAGTAGTTCGATGTGGCCGTTCTGGCGCTGCAAGCGCTTGACCGTGACGTCGTCGCCCAGGCGGGCCACCACGATCTGGCCGTTGCGGGCTTCCGAGGCTTTCTTTACGGCGAGCAGGTCGCCTTCCAGGATGCCGGCGTCACGCATGCTCATGCCGCGCACCTTGAGCAGGTAGTCGGGCGTCTGGGCGAACAGGTTGGGATCGACGCCGACCTCGCGTTCGACGTGCTCGGCAGCCAGGATGGGGCTGCCTGCGGCCACGCGGCCGACCAGCGGCAGCAGCAACTGCGCCAGGCCCGGCATGGGCAGCGAGCTTTGCGTGGGAGCAGGGGAGGTGTCTTTCAGGCGGATGCCGCGGGACGCGCCGGCCGTCAGTTCGATGGCGCCCTTGCGGGCAAGCGCCTTGAGGTGATCTTCCGCCGCGTTGGGGGAACGGAAACCCAGGGCCAGGGCAATTTCGGCACGCGTCGGCGGGAAGCCGGTGCGAGTGACGGTCTGCCTGATGAGATCCAGGATTTGTTGTTGGCGATCAGTGAGTTTGCTGGCCATGGCGATGATCCGGTGCTAGCGGACTGTACATATATACAGCGCCATTCTGGGGGACGCAGCGCAAAAAAGCAAGCCGGTCTGGACCAAAAGAAAAACGGGACCCGAAGGTCCCGTTCCTGACGGCAGGCCCGCGTGGACCTGTGCGCTGCAAATGGCTTACAGCACGGCCGCGATGCCCTTGGCGACCTTGTCGATGTTGCCGCTGTTCAGCGCGGCCACGCAGATGCGGCCGCTGGAGACGGCATACACGCCATGCTCTTCGCGCAGGCGATCCACTTGCGCTGCGGTCAGGCCCGAGTACGAGAACATGCCGCGCTGCTGCAGCACGAAACTGAAGTCCTGCTTGCCGCCGTGTTCCTTGATCTTGTCGACCAGTTGCTTGCGCATCAGGCGGATGCGGTCGCGCATGCCGGCGAGTTCCTCTTCCCACATCGCGAAGAGTTCAGGCGTGTTCAGGACCGTCGACACCACCGTACCGCCATGGGTGGGCGGGTTGGAGTAGTTGGTGCGGATCACGCGCTTGAGCTGGCTCAGCACGCGGGTGGCTTCGTCCTTGCTGCCGGCGACGACCGTCAGCGCGCCGACGCGCTCGCCGTACAGCGAGAACGACTTCGAGAACGAGGAGCTGATGAACATGGTCAGGTCCAGATCGGCAAACATGCGCACGACCGAAGCGTCTTCGGTCAGGCCGTCGCCGAAGCCCTGGTAGGCGATGTCCAGGAACGGGACCAGATTGTTTTCCTTCACGACGGCCGCGATCTGCTTCCACTGGTCGGCGGTGGGGTCCACGCCGGTCGGGTTGTGGCAGCAGGCATGCAGCACGACGACGGTCTTGGCCGGCGCGGCCTTCAGGTCGGCCAGCATGGCATCGAAGTTCAGACCGCGCGTGGCGGCGTCGTAGTACGAATAGGTACCGACTTCGAAACCGGCGCGCTCGAACAGGGCGCGGTGGTTTTCCCAGCTGGGGTCGCTGATCAGGACCTTGGAGGTCGGCAGCAGCTGGCGCAGGAAGTCAGCGCCGATCTTCAGCGCGCCGGTGCCGCCCAGGGCCTGAGTGGTCAGCACGCGGCCGGCGGCGGCCAGCGCGGAATCCTTGCCCAGCAGCAGGGCTTGCGCGCCGTTGTTGTAACCGGCGATGCCTTCGATCGGCAGGTAGCCGCGGGCGGCGGCGGCTTCGATGCGGGCGGCTTCGGCCTTGCGGACCGCGCCCAGCAGGGGGATGCGACCCTGATCGTCGTAGTACACGCCCACGCCCAGATTGACTTTACCGGGACGCGTATCAGCGTTGTATTGTTCGTTCAGGCCAAGAATGGGGTCGCGCGGGGCGAGTTCGACGGAATCGAAAAGGGTGCTCATGGGAGTCTGATGAGGTGGGTGGACGCAGTACAGGCTGCTGTGGATAATGAGGGGTTTACCCTGGAAGAGTCTAGCATGCCTAAGAGCGCAATAGACCCGATTACGGCGGGGGCCGCAGCGAACCTGGCGGCCGATCCCGCGGCGGCATCGGCCGTGGCGGATCCGTCCGCGCCAGGCCCTGGATTCATCGATTTCCCGGGCAGCCCGTTTCATCTGTACCAACCCTATCCGCCGGCGGGCGATCAGCCCACCGCCATCGAGGGGTTGACCCAGGGGGTCGAAGACGGCCTGATGTTCCAGACGCTGTTGGGCGTGACGGGCTCCGGCAAGACCTACACCATGGCCAACGTCATCGCCCGCATGGGGCGCCCGGCGCTGGTACTGGCCCCCAATAAGACCCTGGCCGCCCAGCTGTACGCCGAAATGCGGGAGTTCTTCCCGAAGAACGCCGTCGAGTACTTCGTTTCGTACTACGACTACTACCAGCCCGAGGCGTACGTCCCCACGCGCGACCTGTTCATTGAAAAGGATTCGTCCATCAATGAGCACATCGAACAGATGCGCTTGTCGGCGACCAAGAGCCTGCTGGAGCGCCGCGACACCATCATCGTGGGCACCGTGTCCTGCATCTACGGTATCGGCAACCCCGGCGACTACCACGCCATGGTGCTGATCCTGCGCGCCGGCGACCAGATCTCGCGCCGCGAGATTCTGGCCCGCCTGGTCGCCATGCAGTACACCCGCAATGACGCCGAGTTCACCCGCGGCGTTTTCCGGGTGCGTGGCGAGACCATCGACATCTTCCCGGCGGAAAGCCCGGAACTGGCGCTGCGCCTGACGCTGTTCGACGACGAGATCGAAAGCCTGGAGCTGTTTGATCCGCTGACCGGCCGCATCCGCCAGAAGCTGCCGCGTTTCACTGTCTACCCCGGTTCGCACTACGTCACGCCGCGCGACACCGTGCTGCGCGCCATCGAGACCATCAAGGAAGAGCTGCGCGAACGGGTCAAGCGCTTCGTCGACGACGGTCATCTGGTCGAAGCCCAGCGGCTGGAGCAGCGCACCCGTTTCGACCTGGAAATGCTGCAGGAGCTGGGCTTCTGCAAAGGCATCGAAAACTATTCCCGCCACCTGTCGGGCGCGGCGCCGGGCGAACCGCCGCCCACCCTCATCGACTACCTGCCGTCCGACGCGCTCATGTTCATCGACGAAAGCCACGTCACCATCGGCCAGTTGGGCGGCATGTACCGGGGCGATCGGGCGCGCAAGGAAACGCTGGTGCAGTACGGTTTCCGCCTGCCGTCGGCGCTGGACAACCGGCCGCTGAAGCTCGAGGAATTCGAGGCCCGGATGCGCCAGTGCGTGTTCGTGTCGGCCACGCCGGCCGCCTACGAGAAAGAGCACACCGACAATGTGGTGGAGCAGGTGGTCCGGCCTACGGGCCTGGTGGACCCGCTGGTCCAGGTCTTGCCCGCCCGTACCCAGGTCGACGATCTGCTCGGGCAGATCAAGGCGCGCGTGGCGCAAGCGGAGCGCGTGCTGGTCACCACCCTGACCAAGCGCATGGCGGAGGATCTCACCGACTTCCTCAGCGAGCATGGCGTGCGCGTGCGCTACCTGCATTCGGATATCGACACTGTCGAACGTGTCGAAATCATCCGCGACCTGCGTCTGGGCACCTTTGACGTGTTGGTGGGGATCAACCTGCTGCGCGAAGGGCTGGATATTCCCGAAGTGTCGCTGGTGGCGATCCTGGACGCCGACAAGGAAGGCTTCCTGCGTTCGGAGCGCAGCCTGATCCAGACCATCGGGCGCGCGGCGCGCAACCTCAATGGCCACGCCATCCTCTATGCGGACCGCATCACCGATTCAATGCAACGCGCCATGGAGGAAACCGAGAGGCGGCGTGCCAAGCAGCTGAAATTCAATGCCGACCATGGCATTACCGCCCGGGGCGTGCAAAAGGCCGTGCGGGAACTGATCGATGGCGTTGTCGCTCCAACCCAGCACGATGCGCTCGAGGCCGCGGTTCCGGCCGAGTTCCTGAAGGACGAAAAGGCCCTGGCTCGCGAGATCAAGCGCCTGGAAAAGCTGATGATGGATCATGCCCGAAACCTGGAGTTCGAACAGGCTGCCGCGGCGCGCGATGCGCTGACCGCGCTGAAGCAGCGCGTGCTGCTGGATGGGGCGGTGTAGCGGCGAAATCATGTCTGAATGTTTCTATATGCTGACAGGTAGCTGAATATGCCGGAAATCTGCTGCGTTGCAATCAGGCTGCCACGATTCGTCCGAATATCCGGATTCAGTGTTCACAGGCTGGATCCGGATTTCTTCCTAAGCAATTGATTTCATTGAATAAATATTGGGGTCATATTCGCCCGATCAGAATCCCGCAGACGCAAAAAAAGCTTGCCTTATCTCGGGTTTTCCCGCACACTTACTTCCATGATGACCAAGGTACTTTTCGTTTGCATGGGCAATATCTGTCGCTCGCCGAGCGCAGAGGGCGTGTTTCGCCATTTGGTGAACGACGCGGGTTTGGGCGATGTGGTTCGCATCGACTCCGCGGGCACGCACGCGTTTCACATCGGCGAGGCGCCTGATGCCCGGGCGCAGGCCGCAGCGCGCAAGCGCGGCTACGAGATCACGCACTGCGAAGCGCGTCAGGTCACCGCGGAAGATTTCCGCGATTTCGACCTGATCCTCGCCATGGACTGGGACAATCTGTCCGCCATGCAGCAGCAGTGCCCCAAGGCCTACCAGCACAAGCTGATGCTGCTGATGCGCTTTGCCAATGAGTTCGAAGAGGCCACCGTGCCCGATCCGTACTATGGCGGCGCCGATGGCTTCGGCAAGGTCCTGGACTACCTGGAAGACGCCTGTCAGGGCGTCCTCGAGCTGGTGCGCAAGCGCGCTACCCAGTACCAGGCGGCTTGATCCGCTTTTGCCGCAGGGCTGCCCGCCGGGCGGTTCTCGGAGGTGCTTGGCAGTAAAAGACCGCGCGAATGCGCGGTTTTTTCTAGCCGGGAGCCATACCAAATTAGTCGGGAATAGGCTATACTTGAGGCAATTACTCGGGTATTGACCGCTGGATTCGCCTGCGGCCATTGCCGAATCACTGGGAACCTACCATGCGGCTAACTACCAAGGGGCGTTTCGCCGTGACTGCCATGATCGATCTGGCTATGCGGCAGCATAGCGGTCCGGTCACTCTTGCGGCCATCAGCCAGCGTCAGAACATTTCGCTGTCCTATCTGGAACAGCTGTTCGGGAAACTGCGTCGCCACGAACTCGTGGACAGCGTGCGCGGCCCCGGGGGCGGCTACTCGCTCGCGCGCCTCGCCCGCAACGTTACCGTTGCCGACATCATCTTCGCCGTCGATGAACCCCTGGACGCCACCAGCTGCGGCGGCAAGCGGGACTGTACGAGCGGCAACGACGGCAAGCCGGGCAAGTGCATGACGCACGAACTCTGGGCTACGTTGAATCGCAAGATGGTGGATTACCTGGATTCGGTGTCCCTGCAGGATCTCGTCGATCAGCAGCGCGTGCGCCAATTGCAGGAAGCCAACAATCAAGCGCAGGCTTGCGCGGTGCGCGTGAACCGGGTGGGGGGCGCCAACAACGCCGCCAACGCCCCGGCCGCGACCGTCGCCGCCAACGCCACCGTATAAGCAGTATCAGGAGTTGTAGAAATGACCACCCGCCCGATCTATCTGGATTATTCCGCCACGACGCCCGTCGACCCCCGCGTCGTGGACAAGATGGTGCCCTGGCTGTACGACAACTTCGGCAACCCGGCATCCCGCAGCCATGCGTTTGGCTGGGAATCCGAGGAAGCCGTTGAACGCGCCCGCGAAGAAGTCGCCAAGCTGGTGAACGCCGATCCGCGCGAAATCGTCTGGACCTCCGGCGCCACCGAATCCAATAACCTGGCGATCAAGGGCGCTGCCAACTTCTACCAGGAACGCGGCAAGCACATCGTCACCGTCAAGACCGAGCACAAAGCCGTGCTGGACACCTGTCGCGAACTCGAGCGCCAGGGCTTCGAAGTGACCTACCTGGACGTCAAGGACAACGGCCTGATCGACCTGGACACCTTCAAGGCCGCGCTGCGCCCCGATACCGTGCTGGTATCCGTGATGATGGTGAACAACGAAATCGGCGTGATCCAGGACGTGGCAACGCTGGGCGAGATCTGCCGCGAAAAGGGCATCATCTTCCACGTGGACGCCGCCCAGGCAACCGGCAAGGTGGAAATCGACCTGCAAAAGCTCAAGGTCGACCTGATGTCGTTCTCGGCTCACAAGACTTACGGCCCCAAGGGCATCGGCGCGCTGTACGTGCGCCGCAAGCCGCGCATCCGCATCGAAGCGCAGATGCACGGCGGCGGCCATGAGCGCGGTTTCCGCTCGGGCACGCTGGCCACGCACCAGATCGTCGGCATGGGCGAAGCTTTCCGCCTGGCCCGCGAAGAAATGGGCACCGAGAACGAGCGCATCCGCATGCTGCGCGACCGCCTGTGGGCTGGCCTGTCGCAGATCGAAGAGGTCTACCTCAACGGCGACATGGACCAACGCGTTCCGCACAACCTGAATGTCAGCTTCAATTATGTCGAAGGCGAGTCCCTGATCATGGCGATCAAGGAACTTGCCGTCTCCAGCGGCTCGGCCTGCACCTCGGCCAGCCTGGAACCGTCCTACGTGTTGCGCGCCCTGGGCCGCAACGACGAACTGGCGCACAGCTCGATCCGCTTCACGCTGGGCCGTTTCACGACCGAAAAGGAAGTGGACTACGCCATCGAGTTGCTCAAGAGCCGCGTTGGCAAGCTGCGCGATATGTCGCCGCTGTGGGAAATGGCCAAGGAAGGCATCGACCTGAACACCGTGCAGTGGGCTGCGCACTAAGCGCCCGCGCCTTGAAATTCGTGGAGAATTAACATGTCTTACAGCACCAAAGTCCTGGATCACTACGAAAACCCGCGCAACGTCGGTTCGTTCGACAAGTCGGACGAGTCGGTCGGCACCGGCATGGTCGGCGCACCCGCCTGTGGCGACGTGATGAAGCTGCAGATCAAGGTGAACGAAGCCGGCGTGATCGAAGACGCGCGCTTCAAGACCTACGGCTGCGGTTCGGCCATCGCTTCCAGCTCGCTCGTGACCGAATGGGTCAAGGGCAAGACGCTGGACGAGGCGATGAACATCCGCAACACGCAGATCGCCGAAGAACTGGCCCTGCCGCCCGTGAAGGTGCACTGTTCCATCCTGGCCGAAGACGCGATCAAGGCCGCGGTGCAGAACTACAAAGAAAAGCATTCGGCCCCGGCTGAAGCTGCTGTGGCGGGCTGAACATGTCCGTTACCCTGACCCAACAGGCTGCCACCCATATCGGCCGCTACTTGCAGAAGCGCGGAAAGGGTATCGGCTTGCGGCTCGGCGTTAGGACGACGGGCTGCTCCGGCATGGCCTACAAGCTCGAATACGTGGACGACGCGGCAGCGGAAGACGTGGTGTTCGAAAGCTTCGGCGTGAAGGTCTTCATTGACCCGAAAAGCCTGGCCTACCTGGACGGCACCGAACTCGACTACGCCCGCGAAGGCCTGAACGAAGGCTTCAAGTTCCGCAACCCCAACGAAAAGGCGACCTGCGGCTGCGGCGAGTCGTTCACGGTGTAAGTCTTGGCTGGAGACGATCACTTCGGCCTGTTCGGCTTGCCGGCGCGTTTCGATCTGGACGCCCAGGCGCTTGAGTCCGCGTGGCGCACCGTCGCGGCGCAGGTGCATCCCGACCGCTACGCCACTGCCAGCCCCGCGGAACGCCGCGTGGCCATGCAGTGGGCGGCTCGCGCCAACGAGGCCTACCGCCTGTTGCGCGATCCCTTGCTGCGGGCGCGCTACCTTTGCGAGCAGGCCGGCGTGGATCTGCAGACCGAGAGCAACACGGCCATGGACCCCGAGTTCCTGATGCAGCAGATGACGTGGCGCGAGATGCTGGACGACGCGCGCGACGACGCCGACGCTCTGGCGGCCTTGCAGGCGGAATTGCAGCAGGCGCGCGCTGCCATGCGCGCCACGCTGGCCCGTCTGCTGGACCAGGACCGCGACTACGCCGCGGCGGGGCTCAAGGTGCGGGAGTGGATGTTCGTGGAGAAGTTGGCGGAAGAACTGGCGCACGCCCAGCCCGCCGCATAGCCCAGGCCGCGCCGGGGCGTCCGCGAGACGGGCGCCGGCACAGCGCCGCCTACTGACCAAAAAAACAGAATCATGGCCTTATTGCAGATATCAGAGCCTGGCGAATCGCCCGCGCCTCACCAGCGCAAGCTGGCGGTCGGGATCGACCTGGGCACCACCAATTCCCTGGTCGCGGCCGTGCGCAGCAGCGTCGCCGAAGTGCTGAGGGACGAGCAAGGCCACGCCTTGCTGCCTTCCGCCGTGCGCTATTTCGCCGGCGGCAAGGTCACCACGGGGCGGGAACCGCTCGCGCAGCAGGCCGAAGATCCTCTGAATACCGTTGTGTCGGTCAAGCGTTTCATGGGCCGTTCGCTGGAAGAGGCGCGCGCCAGCCGCGCACCGTACGAATTCGTGGACGCGCCTGGCATGGTGCGCATCCGCACCGTCCAGGGCGACCTGAGCCCGGTTGAAGTGTCGGCGCAGATCCTGGCCGTCCTGCGCCAGCGCGCCGAGGACGTGCTGGGCGATGACCTGGTCGGCGCGGTCATCACGGTGCCTGCTTACTTCGATGACGCCCAGCGCCAGGCGACGCGAGACGCCGCGCGTCTGGCCGGCCTGAACGTGCTGCGCCTGCTGAACGAACCCACGGCGGCGGCCATTGCCTACGGCCTGGATAATGCCGCCGAAGGCGTGTATGCGGTGTACGACCTGGGCGGCGGAACGTTCGACGTTTCCATCTTGCGCCTGACCCAGGGCGTGTTCGAAGTCATCGCCACGGGCGGCGATACCGCCTTGGGCGGCGACGACTTCGATGCCTTGATCGTCGATCACGTGGTGGCCGGACTCGCTGCTGGCGAGTTTTCGCCGGCGGACCGCCGCCGCCTGCTGATGGCGGCGCGCGCTGCGCGCGAAGCCTTGTCGGACGCCGATGCGGCCAGCCTGAAGCTGGAATTGTCCGATGGCCGGACCGTGGACACGAACCTGACGCGGGCGGCATTTGAAGAACTGGCGCAGCCCCTGATCGTGCGCACGCTGGACTGCGCGCGCCGCGCCTTGCGCGACGCCTCGCTGACGCCAGCCGATGTGCGCGGCGTGGTGATGGTCGGCGGCGCCACGCGCATGCCGGTCGTGCGCGCTGCCGTGGGCAAGCTGTTCGGCACGCAACCGCTGACCGACCTCGATCCGGACCAGGTGGTGGCGCTGGGCGCCGCCTTGCAGGCCAATCTGCTGGCGGGCAACCGCGCTCCCGGCGAAGACTGGCTGTTGCTGGATGTGATCCCGCTGTCGCTGGGGCTGGAAACCATGGGCGGCCTGGTGGAGCGCATCATCCCGCGCAACAGCACGATTCCCGTGGCGCGCGCCCAGGAATTCACGACCTTCAAGGATGGCCAGACGGCCATGAGCATCCACGTGGTGCAAGGCGAACGCGACCTGGTCTCCGATTCGCGCTCGCTGGCGCGCTTTGAGCTGCGCGGCATTCCGCCCATGGTGGCCGGCGCAGCACGCATCCGCGTGACCTTCCAGGTGGACGCCGACGGCCTGCTGAGCGTGACCGCGCGCGAGCAGAGCAAGGGCGTCGAGGCCATGGTGTCGGTCAAGCCGTCCTATGGCCTGACCGACGACGAGATCGCGCAGATGCTGGCAGACAGCGTGGCGCAAGCCGACACCGATGCCCGCGCCCGCATGTTGCGCGAGCAACAGGTGGACGCGCGCCAGTTGGTCGAGTCGGTGCAGGCCGCGCTGGCCGTCGATGGCGATCTGCTGGACGCCGAAGAACGCAAGCGCGTGGACGAATGCCTGCAGGCTGCCATCGCCGCCCAGGATGCGCAGGACGTGGACACAGTGAAGGACGCGGTCCAGGCCCTGTCGGCCGCGACCGATGATTTCGCTGCGCGCCGCATGGACCGCAGCATCCGCGCCGCGCTGGCGGGCCGCAAACTTGATGAGATTGCCTGATAACACGCTATGCCGAAACTGACTGTATTGCCTCATCCCGACTACTGCCCGGAAGGCGCCGTGATCGAAGACGCGCCCAAGGGCGTGTCGATCTGCCGCGTGCTGCTGGATAACCACATCGACATCGAACACGCATGCGAACTGTCGTGCGCCTGCACGACCTGTCACGTGGTGGTCAAGCAGGGCTATTCTTCGCTGGAAGACGCGACCGATGACGAAGAGGATCTGCTGGATAAGGCCTGGGGCTTGACCCCGACCTCGCGCCTGTCCTGCCAGGCGCTGGTGACGGACGCCGACCTGACGGTCGAGATCCCCAAATACACCATCAACCACGCCAAAGAGGGCCATTGATGAAGTGGACCGACACCTACCAGATCGCCGAGGCTCTGCTCGACGCGCATCCTGACGCGGACCCCAAGACGCTGCGCTTCGTGCAGCTGCGCGAATGGGTCCTGGCCTTGCCGGGCTTCAACGACGACCCCGCGCATTGCGGCGAGAAGATCCTGGAGGCCATCCAGATGGCCTGGATCGACGAGGCGGACTGATCGCCAAACCAGAAACGCTCCCTGCGGGGAGCGTTTTTGTTTTTGAGCGCGGCGGATCCGGGCCAAAGCTGCCGCGGCCATGCCCGCCACGGTATCATCAAGGATCTTCTTGTTGTCCCTACTTGCCTGAGTCCACCGATGCCCGCTGCCCAATTGCGCTTTGGCCTGGCCGCCAACCGGCTGCACCACGAAACTCCCGATGCCGCGCTGTTTACCTGGCTGCGCGCCTGTTCGGGCACGATACGCGAGCTGGGCGTGCAATTGCACACCGTAGGCCGCACGCACGACGCGATCGTGCGCGAGGGCATGCTGCAGGGCTACGGCGGGTTGATCCGCTATCCGTACGGCCGCGAGGGCGGCCTGATGAAGCTGGTGGCCCGGGTGACGGAAGGGCGTGACGGGCAGGCGCCGTTCGACGGCGCGATCTATCTGATCGATCCCGTCGACCCGTCGTCGATTTTTCCGGAGGCGCTGGCGCTCAAGCGCCAGTGCATCACGCACGGCCGCCCGTTCATCTCGACGCTTGCCGGCGCCATCGAATGGATGGAAGTCGAACGGGTCCACGCCGGCTTGGCGCCGGACGTCTCGGCTTCGCGCCATTTCAACTTCACTGGCCAGACGGTGGCGCTGATTGCCCACGATGCGCTCAAGGACGAGATGGTGGCATTCGCCAGCGAGCATTTCGACGTGCTGTCGCAGTTTGCGCGGCGCGTCGCCACGGGCACCACCGGCGGCCGCTTGAACGAGCTGGCCTGGTCGCGCGGCTGGCCCAAGGATACGCCCTGGGTGCACCGCTACCTGAGCGGGCCGCTGGGCGGCGACGCCCAGATCGCGGAGCTGGTGCTGGAACACCAATGCCAGCGTGTGATCTTCTTCGAGGATCCGCATGTGGCGCGCCAGCACGAGGCCGACATCCAGCTGCTGGAACGCGCGGTGCGGGTGGTGACCGAGTCCGCGACCTGCGCGACTTCGCCGGTAGTGGCGCGGCGCTGGGCGCAGGCGGTGGAAAAGCGCGTCATCTAAGCCTGGCCCGGGTGGGCGGGTCGCCAGGCCGGGAGTCCGTAATGATGCGGCTGACCCGGTCGGCAACGGCGGACGCGGCCATGGACAATGGCAGGACATCGGACCTGCACAGGAACACAGGCCGCGCCAGGCGCGGCTTGACGATGCGATGCAGGAGGACCTCGCCGCGCGCGGCTTCCTGGTGCACCGCCGCGTAAGACAGGATGGTGTGCGCGATGCCAGCCTGCGCCAGTTCGATCAGTTGCGGAATGGCGTTGGCCTCGGCAATGACGCGGAATTCGGCGCGCTCCTGTTGCTGATAGTGGTCCAGCAGGCGGCGCAGGCTGTGCTGGCTGCCGGGCAATACCAGCGGCAATTCGGCGAGCGCGTGCAGATCCATGGCCGGCAGCGCATGTAGCGCGGCTGGGGCCGGCTTTTTGCGCGACTTGGCCGGCGGCGGCGAAACCACGACCAGTTCTTCATCTATCAGGTGCTGGAAGCGCAGGTCGACCGAGGCGTCGTCGCTGAACGTCAGTCCCAGGTCGGCATGGCCGGAACTGACGAAGCCCGGGATGTACCCGGTGCTGGATTCGATGATCTTCAGGTAGACGCCGGGCCAGTGTTCCAGGGAAAAGCGCAGGAGCGGCACAGTGAGCAGCTTGGCCATGGACATGGACATGGCCAGCGAGACGGTCCCGCGCGGTGCGCTGATGTCTTCGCGCACGTCGGCGCGCGCCGCGTCGATGCGGCCGAGAATCTCGCGTGCGTGCGCCAGCATGCGCGATCCCGCGGCCGTTGGCGTGACCCCGCGAGCGCTGCGATGCAACAGCACCACGCCCAGATCCTCTTCCAGATTGCGTATCAGCAGGCTTAGCGCGGGCTGCGCGACGTGCAGCGCGGCCGCGGCGCGGCTGATCGATCCGGTGGAGACCACGGCGACAAAGCATTGCATCGCGCGGATTGACATCGACATGCGTAAACCTCGTGCAGGCAGGCCATCACAAATTTATTATGGCCTGCATATTTAAACGGTATTTCTAATATATCAAGACGCTTCGCATAATGGACGCCATCCCTCTAAGAACACAACGGAGACATCATGGCGTTCCAAAGAATTCTTGCCGCTTGTGCGACTGCGGCGGCGCTGTCCGGCCCGGCGTGGGCCGATACCTGGCCTGCCAAGCCCATTACGTTGGTCGTGCCGTTTTCGGCCGGCGGTCCGACTGATTTCATCGCGCGTCTGGTGGCCGAGCCTCTGGCGCGCGAATTGGGACAGCAGGTCATCGTGCAGAACAAACCGGGCGCCAGCGGCAATGTCGGCTACCAAAGCGTGCTGAACGGTCCCGCGGATGGCTACACGCTGATGCACAACACGGTGGCCATGCAGGCCATCAATCCGCTGATGTACCCGAGCGCGAAGATGGCTCCGCTGCAGGACTATGTGCCGGTCGGCACGACGGGCGCCATGCCCAATCTGCTGGTGGTCAATCCCGAGCGCACGCCGGTCAAGACCCTGGCCGAGCTGGTCCAGCGCGGCCGCGACATGAAGAACGGGCTCAGCTATGCCACCTTCGGTCCGGGCAGTTCGCCGCATGTCTATGGCGCGTCGTTGCAGCAGCTTGCGGGCTTTCAGGCCGTGGGCGTGGCTTACAAGGGCAGCGCGAACGCAGTGACCGACGTTATCGGCGGACAGGTCGATTTCCTGTTCGACAGCATGTCGACCAGCCTCGGCCAGGTGCAAGGCGGCAGGCTGAGGGCCCTGGCGATTACCGCCGCCGAGCGTTCGCCCTTGCTGCCGGACGTGCCCACGCTGAAGGAAGCGGGCTATCCCAGCCTGGATCTCAAGTTCTGGTTCTCCCTGCAGACTCCCGCGGGCACTCCGCCGGACGTGGTGCGGAAGCTGCGCGAGGCCGTGGCCCGCGTGGTCGCGAGCGATGCCTACCGCAAGGCGATGCAGGAGCGCGGCGCAGAGGCTTTCCAGGTCGCCCCCGCCGAACTGGATGCGTTCTTCAAGCGTGAAACCGCGCAATGGACCCAGGCCGCGCAAACCATCGGCCTGAAGGGCGAGCAGTAATCATGTCGACTGAAGCACGCATGACGCCGTTGAAGAACATCACCGTCCTGGACCTGAGCAAGGTGCTGGCCGGGCCGCTATGCGGCCAGTATCTGGGCGAGTTGGGCGCGCGGGTGATCAAGGTCGAACCCGTGGGCAAGGGCGACGATACGCGCGCCTGGCTGCCGCAGGATGCCGGCCAATCCGCGACTTTCCTGGCGGTGAACCACAACAAACGCAGCCTGGCCGTGGATCTCAAGACGCCGGCAGGGCGCGCCGTGGTGCACCGCCTCGCGCAACAGTCGGATGTGGTGTTGCAGGGTTTTGGCGGCAAGACCGCCGCGCGCCTGGGGGTGGATTACGAGACGCTCAGCGGTCTCAATCCCCGTCTGGTGTACTGCGAGATATCGGGCTATGGTCGCGAGGGCCCGATGGGCGAGGAGCCGGGCTACGACGTCATGCTGCAGGCCTTCAGCGGCATGATCAGCACCATGGGCGAGCCGGACGGAAATTTCGCGCGCGCCAGCTTCTCGCCTGTGGACCTGGGCACGGGCTCGTTCGCGCTGAGCGGGATCCTGGCCGCGCTGCTGGAGCGCAGCCAGACCGGCAAGGGCCAGTATCTGGACGTTTCCCTATTGGACACCTCGCTCGGCCTGATGTCGTACATGGCGCAGAACTACTGGCGCACCGGCCAGATTCCGCGCCGCATGGGCACGGGCCATCCGGCCATGTGTCCTTATCAGGCATTTCGCGCGGCCGATGGCGACATCATGCTGGGCGTGGGGAACGATGCGCAATGGCAGCGTTTCTGCGCGGTCGCGGGACTGCAGGACCATGTCGATGCGCCCCAATTCGCGACCAACGCCGACCGGGTCCGCCATTTCGCCGAGACGGTCGCGCTGGTCCAGGCGCGCATGCAGACGCGCAGCGTGGCGCAATGGCTGGATGCGCTCAAGCCCGCGGGCATCGCTTGTTCCGCCATCCACACGCTGGACGAGGCGCTGGCGCATCCGCAGGTCGCTGCGCGCGAACTGATCGTCAAGAGTGAGCATAAGGTGCTGGGCGAGGTCCGCAACGTCGGCCTGCCGATACGGTTTGGCCGCCAGCCTCGCCAGGCTGCGCTGCCGGCGCCGGTGCTGGGTGAGCACACTCGCGAAGTCCTGGCCGAGCTGGGCTACGCGCAAGCTGAAATCGAAGCGCTGCTGGCATCGGGCAGCGTGCAAACCCATTCCTGAATGCGAGAAGACAGATGACATTCCTGCGCTATGAAGTCCGCGATCGTATTGCGGAAATCCATATGTGCCATGCGCCCGTCAATGCTCTGGACGAGGACATGCTGGACGCGCTGATCGCCGCGCTGGAACGGGCCAATGCCGATCCCGCGGTGCGCGCCGTGCTGTTGGCCAGCGATTTGCCTGGGCGCTTCTGCGCCGGGCTGGACATGAAGAAGTTGCTGGACAGCACGCCGGCGCGGATCCACGCGCTGTTGTCCAAGCTGTATATCAAGCTCTACGACACGCAGTTCAACCTGACGAAGCCTTCAATCTCGGTGGTGTCGGGCGCAGTGCGCGGCGGCGGCATGACGGTGGCCATTTCCAGCGACCTGGTGGTGGCCGCGGACACCGCCACTTTCGGCTATCCGGAAATCGATGTCGGCGTCTTGCCGGCGATACATTACGTGCATTTGCCGGGCGTCGTGGGCAAGCACCGGGCGTTCGACCTGCTGTTCACCGGGCGCATCTTCGATGCGCAGGAGGCGCACGGGCTGGGGCTGGTGGCGCGCGTTGCGCCCACGGCGGAATTGCTGGAGCAGGCCCGCCTGCTGGCGCGCTCGCTGGCGGACAAGCCGCCGCAAGTCCTGGCCTTGGGGCGGCGCGCTTTCGTCTACAGCAATGACAACGAGTACCGGCGCAGGGTTGCAACGGCGGTAGAGGTGTTCTGCAACTCAGCCGCTACGTCCGAGGCGCGCGAGGGCCTGAGCGCCTTCGTGCAAAAGCGCGCGCCCGACTGGAGCGGGCTGCGGTGAGGCGGGGTGGAGCCGCCGCCAGACGTACCTCCGGGCCTATTCGCCCTTGAACTGCGGCGTCCGCTTCTCGCGGAATGCCCGTACGCCTTCCGCGAAGTCCGTGCGCGAGGCGCTGTCCAGAAAGCGCGCGGTTTCCTCGGCCAGTTGGGTTTCCAGCGTGGCGTGTTCGGCCGAGCGCAGCAGGTCCTTGGCCCCCGCGATGCCGTGCGGCGCGTGGCGGGCAATCTCTTGCGCGTAGGTTTGCGCGGCTTGCGCGAGTTCTCCGGTTGGGGCGGTGCGGGTGACGATGCCCCAGGCCAGCGCGTCGCTGGCGGGGAACGGGTCATGGCGCAATAGCAAGTCCAGCGCGCGACGGGCGCCCAGCACCCGCGTGAGACCGTGGGTCATGCCGGCGTCGGGAGTCGCTCCAAGCTTGAGGTAGGCCGTCATGAAGCGGGCGTCGGCGTCGGCGATGGCCAGGTCGCAGGCCAAGACCAGCGACAGGCCCGCACCCGCGGCAATGCCGTGGACCTGGGCAATCCAGATCTTGTCCATGCGGGCGATGCGCGCAATGAAGTCGTTCAATGGCGTGAACAGGTCCAGCAGCGTGGCGCGCACCAACGCGGGTTCGCCCGTGAACATGCTGATGTCGCCGCCCGCGCAGAAAGTCTTGCCCGTCGCGCGCAGCAGCACGACGCGGATTTCATCGCGCGCTTCCAGCCATTGCGCGGCCCGTTGCAAGTCCTGCGCCATCGCCACGTCGATGGCGTTCAGCGCGTCGGGGCGGTTCAGCGTCACGGTCGCGATCGCGCCGTCGGTTTCCAGAAACAGCGTCTGGAAGGCGGGGTGTTCTTGGGTCATGGCGAGTCTCCGTTATCGGGTAAGTACCAACTGTCGATCCAAAAACCGCGATGCTATGGTCTGAACCGAGCGCTTGCTTGGTTTTCTTTTAAGCACGCTTAGCGTAACGCATAGAACGATTTTCCGGCGCTGTACTGGCGTAGGTAAAGACAGGTTCGTTGCATCTCCTGCCTCGCGGGTTCGCCAGACCAACGTCGATAAAAACTTCGCATGTAAAGGCGAGGAGACAAATGGTGGATCAGTCCGACAGCCCTCCCTTGCTGGAGGTGGATGGGGTCACGCTGGCGTTCGGCGGGGTCAAGGCGCTTACCGGTGTGGGCTTTCGCGTGGAGTCCGGCTCCATCACCACGGTCATCGGCCCCAATGGCGCGGGCAAGACCTCGCTGTTCAACACCATTTCCGGCTTCTACCGCCCCGCATCCGGGCAGATCCGCTTCCAGGGTCGCGACATCACGCGCGTGGCGGCGCCCGAACGCGCCCGGCTGGGCCTGGCGCGCAGCTTCCAGAACATTGCGCTGTTCCGCGGCATGACGGTGCTGGACAACATCAAGCTGGGCCGCCACGCCCACCTGCGGACCAATGTGTTGGATGCCTTGCTGTATTTCGGGCGGGCGCGCCGCGAAGAGATGGCGCTGCGCGCCGACATCGAAGAACGCATCATCGACTTTCTGGAGATCGACCACATCCGCCACGCGCCGGTGGCCGCGCTGTCCTACGGCCTGCAAAAGCGGGTGGAGCTGGCGCGGGCGCTGGCCATGAATCCCAGGGTGCTGATGCTGGACGAACCGGTGGCGGGCATGAACCGCGAAGAGACCGATGACATGGCGCGCTTCATCCTGGATGCGCGCTCAGAATGGGGCGTGACGGTGCTGATGGTGGAGCATGACATGGGCATGGTGATGGACCTGTCGGACCACGTGGTGGTGCTGAACTTCGGCCAAGTCATTGCCGATGGCACGCCGGCGCAGGTGCAGGCAGACCCGCAGGTCATCCAGGCTTATCTGGGCGCGGGCGACGTCGGCGATCTGCGGCGGCGCCTGCGGGAGGCGGCTTGATGGACATGCTGTTCTTCCTGGAAGTCACGCTGGCCGGGCTGGGCAGCGGTGGGCTTTATGCGCTGGCGGCGCTGGCCTTCGTCATCGTCTACAAGGCGACCCGGGTGGTGAACATCGCCATCGGCGAATTCCTGATGCTGGGCGCCTACGTGTTCTATGCCTTTGCCACCGGCATGGAATGGCCGATCTGGCTGGCCATCGTGGGAGCGGTGGTGGTGTCGGGCGCGCTGGGGGCGCTGGTCGAGCGGCTGACCATCCGTCCCATGCTGGGCGAAGCGCCGATCTCGGTATTCATGATCACGGTGGGGCTGGCGTCGATCCTGGTGGGCGTGGTCGAACTGATCTGGACGGCGGACCAGCGCCGCTTGCCGGAATTCATGCCGCGCTCGCCGGTGATGATAGGCGAGGCCTTCGTCGCGCCCAAGGTGTTCTACGGCTTCTGGGTGGCGGTAGTGCTGGCGCTGCTGGTGCTGGTGGTGTTCCGCTATTGGCGCGGCGGGGTGGCGCTGCGCGCAACGGCTTCGGACCAGGGCGCGGCTTACGCCATGGGCATCAACGTGCCGCGCGTGTTTTCGCTGGCCTGGGTGGCGGCGGGCGCGCTGGCCGCGGTGTCGGGCGTGATCGTGGGCGCGATCGGCGGCATCTCCTCGTCGATGGGCGTGTTCGGCCTGTCGGTGCTGGTGGTGGTCATCGTGGGCGGGCTGGACAGCGTGGCGGGCGCCCTGGTGGGCGGCGTGTTCATCGGCCTGCTGGAAGCCTGGGCCGGCGCCTACATGGGCGGCGAATATAAATTGCTGGCCACTTTCATCGTGCTGGTGGTGGTGCTGATGGTCAGGCCCTATGGCCTGTTCGGCACCCGTGAAATCGAGAGGCTCTGACCGATGCGCATCGCGACTGCCAAGCAGACTTATCTTGCGGACGAAGCGCTGTTCGACACCCGTACGCAGAAGGCGTGGCTGGTATTGCTGGCTGCGTCCCTGGTCATGTTTCCCTTCGTGGCGGATGCCTACTGGCTGTACCTGGCCTGCCTGGTGGCGATCAACGTCGCCAGCGCCACGGGACTGAATATCCTCACGGGCTATACCGGCCTGGTCAGCCTGGGGCAGGCCGCCTTCATGGGACTGGGGGCGTACACGGTCGCGGTGCTGGAGCAGCGGCTGGGCACGCCGGTGCTGCTCAATCTGGTGGCCGGCGGGCTGGTGGCGATGCTGGGCGGCCTGCTGGTCGGCATTCCGTCCTTGCGGGTGAAGGGCCTGTACCTGGCCATCGCCACGATCGCCGCGTCGTTCATCGCGCATTTCATCTTTGCCAACTGGCAGTTCACGGGCGGCACGACCGGCCTGCAGGTGCCGCCGGCGCGGGTGCTGGGCGTGGACCTGGATACCTCGTTCAAGATCTACTGGCTGATCGTGCCGGTGACGGCGCTGATGGTGCTGGGCGCGGCCAACCTGTTCCGCACGCGCATCGGCCGCGCCTTCATCGCCATACGCGACCGCGACATTTCGGCCGAGGTGCTGGGCATACGCCTGCTGCGCTACAAGCTGCTGTCGTTCGGCCTGTCCTCGTTCTACGCCGGCGTGGCGGGCGGCATGTGGGCCTATTTCTTCCGGGTGGTCACGCCCGAGAGCTTCCCGCTGATCATGTCGATCTTCTTCCTGGCGGCCATCATCGTGGGCGGCATGGGCACGATCCTGGGGTCCATCCTGGGCGCCATCTTCATGACCATGGTGCCGGAACTGCTCAAGCTGATCGTGGGCTGGCTGCCGGTGGGCGGCGACGCGCTGCGCCTGATCTCGCCGGTGCGCACCATTGTTTTCGGCCTGCTGATCGTGGGCTTTCTGATCTTCGAGCCGCACGGGCTCGCGGAAATCTGGCGGCGCGTGCGCCGCTACTTCCACCTCTGGCCATTCCGTACCTAGCCATGGCGGCGGCCATCCATAAGACCCTCAGGAGACTAACCATGAAGCGCATCCGGATCGGCAGCGGTTTATCGAGGTTGTTGGCCCCGCTGGGCCTGGCGGCGGCCCTGTCGGCGGCGCCCGCCGCGCAGGCGGCCGAGGACTTGGTGCTGGGCGGTTCCATCCCGCTGAGCGGGGTGTTCGCCTTCGCCGGGCAGGGCATCCACGCCGGCATCACCGACTACGTGAAGATCGTCAACGACCAGGGCGGGGTAAAGGGCCGCAAGCTGCGCTACGTGCCGGAAGACACCGCCTACAAGGTGGACGCGTCGGTGGCGGCCTTCAAGAAGATCACCAGCCAGAACAAGGTGAACTTCTACTACGGCGACTCGACAGGCTTCTCCAAGACCATCAACGCCGAGCTGAACCGCACGGGCGACATCCTGATGACCGGCGCGTCCTTTGCCACGGAACTCAACGATCCGGCCAAGTATCCGGCGCAGTTCATGCTGGGGCCTGACTACACCGAAATGTTCGGCATCCTGCTGCGCTACATCGCCAAGGAACAGCCGGGCGCCAAGGTGGCTTTCGTGTATTCGGACACGGAGTTCGGCCGCGATCCCATCGCCAGCTCGCGCGCGGTGGCGGAAAAGCTGGGCCTGAAGGTCGCGACCGAGATCATGACGCCGCCGGGCAGCGTGGACGTGTCGACCGAGGTCATCAAGCTGCGCCGCGCCGATCCGGACTACACCATCTTCCACGGTTACGTGCTGGCGCCGATTCCGGAATTCGTGGGGCAGGGCAAGCGCATGGGCCTGAAGACGCGCTACATGGGCACGTTCTGGACCATGGACAACTCCACCGTGATGCAGATGGGAGAGGACGCCGAAGGCTTCATGGGCGTGATGCCGTACCGCTACTACTACGACACGGCGGCCGACGCGCCGATGCTGAAGAAGATCCGCGAAATGCGCCCGCAGTACCAGAGCACCGGCTACATGCAGGGCTTCCTGGCCGCCATGCTGTTCACCGAGGTCGCCAAGCGCACGCTGGACGCCGGCAAGGAGCTGACCAGCGCCAACATGAAGGCGGCGCTGGACGGCATCAAGGACTTCGACACGGGCGGCCTGATCGGCGTGCCGATCTCGATCAAGGGCAACTCCATCCCGGTGGGCCGGATCTATCGCGCCGATGTGAAGCAGAAGCAGATGGTGCCGGCATCCGACTGGATCGTGCTGAAGTGAGGCGGCTGTGAACCCTGGACATGACGCGCATGCCGCAGCGCCCGCAGCGGCGGTGCTCGATATCAACAATATCGAAGTCGTCTACAACAAGGCGGTGCAGGTGCTGCGCGGCTTGTCCCTGTCGGTGCCCGCCGGCAGCATCGTGGCTCTCCTGGGCAGCAATGGCGCCGGCAAGTCCACCACCCTGAAGGCCGTGTCCGGCCTGCTGGATCTGGAGGACGGTGCGCTGGTGCGCGGGCAGATCGTCTTCAACGGCGGCGACACCGCGGGCGCCAGGCCGCAGAACCTGGTGCGCGCGGGGTTGGCGCATGTGATGGAGGGACGCCGGGTGTTCGAGGACCTGACGGTCGAGGAAAACCTGGTGGCCGCGACCTATGCCTTGACGGGCAGGCCAGGGGCGAAGGTCGACTTCGACTTGGTCTACGGCTACTTTCCGCGCCTGTTCGAGCGGCGCCGCGGCCTGGCAGGCTACCTGTCGGGCGGCGAGCAGCAGATGCTGGCCATCGGCCGCGCGCTGATCGCGCAGCCCAGGCTGATGCTGCTGGACGAACCTTCGCTGGGCCTGTCGCCGATGCTGGTCGAGAACATCTTCTCCATCATCGCGCGCATCAACCACGAACAAGGGGTGTCGATGCTGCTGGTGGAGCAGAACGCCTCGGTGGCCTTGGCAGTGGCGCATTATGGCTACATCATGGAGACCGGCAAGGTGGTGATCGACGGCAGCGCCGAAAAGCTGGCGGCGGATCCCGACGTGCGGGAGTTCTATCTGGGCGTGGGCGGCACGGGCGAGGCCCGTGGCTTTCGCGACATCAAGCACTACAAGCGCCGCAAGCGCTGGCTGTCATGATGGACAAGCATATGGATACCTCCGGCGCATCGGCGCAGGCGTGGCCGGCCTTGACGCTGCCGCAGATGCTGCGCGAACAGGCCCGGCGCCAACCCGCGGCCATCGCCATCCGGCAAAAGGATTTCGGCATCTGGAAGCCCATGACCTGGGCGGAATACTGGAGCCGGGCCTGCCGCGTGGGACTGGGCCTGCGCGCCCTCGGGCTGAGCGCGGGCGGGCGGGTCGCCATCGTGTCCGAGAACCGCGTCGAATGGCTGCTGACGCAGATGGGCGCGGGCGCGGTCGGCGCGGTGGCGGTGGGCGTGTACTCCACCAGCCCGGCCGAGGAGATGGGCTACGTGCTGGAACACGCGGACGTGGAACTGGTAGTGTGCGAGGACCAGGAGCAGACCGACAAGGTGCTGCAGGTGGCGGACCGGCTGCCCCTTTTGCGCCGCATCGTCATGATGGAGACCAAGGGCCTGCGCTCCTATGCGCCGGCCGAGCGCGAGCGCATCGTGACCTACGCCGAGATCGAGGCCGAGGGCGCGCGGCGCGAGGCGGCGGAACTCGCCGCGTTGAACGCGGCGCTGGACGGCCAGCGGCTGGACGATACCGGCCTCATGATCTACACGTCCGGTTCCACCGGCAAGCCCAAGGGCGCGATGCTGAGCTACGGCAATATGCGCGGCGTGGCGCCGGGCATTGCCGACCGCCTGGCGATGGACGGCGGCAGCGTGCACCTGTCCTACCTGCCGCTATGTCACGTGGCCGAACAGATGCTGTCCACCTTCGTGCCCATCTATCTGGGCGCGCAGGTGAACTTTGGCGAATCGATACGCACGGTGCAGGAAGATTTGCGCGAAGTCGCGCCCACGATCTTCCTGGGCGTGCCGCGCATCTGGGAAAAACTGCACGCCGCCATTTCGATCAAGATGCAGGAGGCCGGGCGTTTGCAGCAATGGCTTTACGGACGCGCGTTGGCCGCCTGCACGCCGTTCCTGGAAAAGTCCCCCGCGCAGTACACGTTGCGCGAGCGCTGGACGCGCTGGCTCTGGTACTGGCTGGTGCTGCGCGCCCTGCAGAACTTCATCGGGCTGCGGCGGGTGCGCGTGGCCATGACCGGCGCGGCGCCGATCTCGCCGGACGTTGTGCGCTACTTCCGCACGCTGGGCGTGCCGCTGATCGAGGTCTATGGGCTGACGGAGTCCGCCGGCATGGTCTTCGGCCAGCATCCGGACCGCGTAAAGGTGGGCACCGTGGGCGAACCCATCCTGGGCGTGGAATGGCGCATGGGCGAGGCCGGCGAGCTGCTGGTGCGCGGCGATATGGTGTTCCAGGGCTATTACAAGAATCCGGAAGCCACCGCCAGCACCGTGCGCGACGGCTGGCTGTATACGGGCGATGTGGTGGCCGAAGACGCGGGGCGCGTGCGCATCGTGGACCGCCTGAAGGACATCATGATCACGGCGGGCGGCAAGAACCTGACGCCCTCCGAGATCGAGAACGCGGTCAAGGGCAGCCCTTACGTCAAGGAATGCATCGTGATCGCGGACGGCAGGAAGTACGTGTCCGCGCTGATCCAGCTGGAGTTCGACACGGTGGGCAAATGGGCCGAGTCGCGCCGCATCGCCTTCACGCATTTCCGCTCGCTGGCCGAATGCGCGCAGGTGCGCGAACTGGTGCAGCAGGAAGTCGCGCGCGCCAACGCCGGCCTGGCGCCGGTGGCGCAGATCAAGCGCTTCCATCTGCTGACCAAGGAGCTGGATCACGACGATGGCGAAGTGACCGCGACCATGAAGGTCAGGCGCGCCAGCATCTACCGCAGCTATGCGGATGAGATCGAAGCGCTCTACGTTGAGGAGACGACGGCATGAACGAATCCGTGATCGTAGAGGCCGTGCGCACCCCTTTCGGGCGGCGCGGCGGATGGTGGGCGGATACCAGGCCGGATACGCTGCTGGCCGAGACGGTGTCCGGCCTGCTGGCGCGGGCCGGACTGCCGGGGGCCCAGGTCGAGGACCTGATCGCGGGCTGCGTCAGCCAGGCGGGCGAGCAGGGCGCCAACATCGGCAGGCTGGCCGCCATGCTTGCTGGCCTGCCTGAGAGCGTGCCGGGCGTGGCCCTGAATCGCATGTGCGGATCCAGCCAGCAGGCGGTGCATTTCGGCGCGCAAGCCATCGCCGCGGGCGACATGCGCTACGTGGTCGCGGGCGGCGTGGAGAGCATGAGCCGGGTGCCGATGTTCCTGGACGTGACGTTGGGCCAGGGCGAGTTCCGCGGCTTCGAAGGCTTGAACCCGGCCCTGCTGGAGCGCTATCCATTGATCCACCAGATCGAGAGCGCGGAGCGGATCGCAGAACGTTGGCAGCTGTCCCAGGCAGAGATGGACGAATGGGCAAGGGAAAGCCACGCGCGCGCCTGGAGCGCCGCGCAGGCCGGCCGCCACGCCGAGCTGCTGCCGGGGCCGCGGGTCGATGCCGGGCGTGACGAAGGCATACGCGAGAAAACCGACCCCGCCCGCATGGCCGCCATGGCGCCTGCCTTGCGGCCGCCGGGCCAGGGTGGCGTCACGGCCGCCAACGCCAGCCAGTTGGCGGACGGGGCGTCCGCGGTGCTGCTGGCCGACCGAGATGCGGCGCTGGCCGATGGCTTGCGGCCCCGCGCGCGCTTCCTGGCGCGGGTGGTGGTGGGATCGGATTCGGTGCTGCAATTGACAGGCGTGATCCCGGCGGCGCGGCAGGCGCTGGCGCGCGCCGGCCTGAGCCTCGAAGACATCGACTGGATCGAGATCAACGAAGCCTTCGCCAGTGTGGTGCTGGCCTGGCAGCGTGAACTGGGCGCCAATCTGTCGCGCGTCAATCCCTGGGGCGGGGCGATCGCGCATGGGCATCCACTGGGGGCGACGGGAGCCGGCCTGATGGCCAAGATGCTGACGGGTTTGGAAGCCACCGAAGGCGAGTTGGGCATGCAGCTGATGTGCATCGGCCACGGCATGGCCACGGCGACCATCATCCAGAGGCTGTGACCGGACATGGAGAAACTGCGGGAGGCCGCGCAAGGGCGGGACGAGGGTTCGGAGTCCGAACGCCGGCGCGAGGTGATCCTGACGGCCGGACAGCTGTTCTGCAAGCACGGCTATGAACGCACCACCGTGCGCGAGCTGGCGCGGGCGGTGGGTCTGCAGTCCGGCAGCCTGTTCCATCATTTCCGCAGCAAGGAGGAGATCCTGGTGGCGGTGATGAACAACGGCATCCAGGAAGTGATAGACGACGGCGAACGGGCGCTGGCGCGCTACCGGGCGCCGGCTGACCGGCTGGCGGCGCTGTTCCGCGTGCATATGTGGAGCATGCTGCACGGCGCGGGCGGCGACGCGATGAACGCGCTGGTCTATGAATGGCGCAGCCTGTCCGCACCCAGCCGCGCGGCCGTGAAATCGCTGAGCGACCACTATGAGGAGATGTGGCAGGACGCGGTGGCGGCAGCGGTCGCGGCGGGGCTGCTGCAAGGCGATGCGCGCGTCATCAAGCGCTGCGTGCTGGGCGCCATGAACCTGACGGTGCAGTGGTACAAGCCGGACGGCCGCTTGCCGCCCGCCGAATTCATCGATGCGATGTTGCAGGCCTCGCTGCCGTCGTTGCCGGCGGGCGCCGGCAAGTGGCCCGAATAGGCGCGCGGCAGGGGCGGGCGTTCAGCCCCGGCGCTTGAGGAACGCGCCTACGGCGCAGACGACGGCCAGCGCCAGCAGCGTGCCCGCCACGGGCAGCAGGAAATCCACCTGCCCGTGATAGCCGCCGCCGGTTACGCCGCCGGCCACGCCGCCCGCCCACAACAGGAAGGTCATGAGCGAAGCCGCCACCGACAGCGCCGCGGCGATACACAGCGCGATGAACGCCGGCCGACGCGGCCGCGCCGCCGGATAGGGGGAATAGGGCGAGCCGCTGCGGGGCTGTTTGATCCAGTAGACCAGCCCCGCCACGACCAGCAGCAGCATCAGGATCTTGAAGATCATGATGCCAGCGCCCGTTTAGTCTTCACGGCGCAGGTGCGGGAAGAGGATGACGTCGCGGATGCTGGGGCTGTCGGTCAGCAGCATGACCAGGCGGTCGATGCCGATACCGCAGCCGCCCGTCGGAGGCATGCCGTATTCCAGGGCGCGGATGTAGTCCGCGTCGTAGAACATGGCTTCCTCGTCGCCCGCGTCCTTGGCTTCGACCTGCGAGCGGAAACGCTCGGCCTGGTCTTCGGGATCGTTCAGCTCCGAGAAGCCGTTGGCGATTTCGCGGCCGGTCATGAAGAGCTCGAAGCGCTCGGTGATGCCCTCGCGGGTATCGGAGGCGCGCGCCAGCGGCGAGACTTCCACCGGGTAGTCGATGATGTAGGTGGGGTTCCAGAGCTTGGCTTCGGCGGTCTCTTCGAACAGCGCCAGCTGCAGCGCGCCCAGGCCGGCGCGCGACAGCACCGGGCCGTCGGCGTCGGCGCCCAGCTTCTTGAGTTCCGCGCGCACGAAGGCCGGATCGTCCAGTTGCGCCTGGGTGTAGCCCGGCGCGTACTTGAGGATGGCTTCGCAGATGGTCAGGCGGTCGAACGGCTTGGACAGGTCCAGTTCGCGTTCCTGGTAGGTCAGCACGGCGCTGCCGGTGGCCGAGATGGCGGCCTGGCGGATCAGCTCTTCGGTGAAGTCCATGAGCCAGCGGTATTCCGCGAAGGCCGCATAGAACTCCATCATGGTGAATTCAGGGTTGTGGCGCGGGCTCACGCCCTCGTTGCGGAAGTTGCGGTTGACTTCGAACACGCGTTCGAAGCCGCCCACGATCAGGCGCTTGAGGTAGAGCTCGGGCGCGATGCGCAGGTACATTTCCATGTCCAGCGCATTGTGGTGCGTGACGAAGGGCTTGGCCGCCGCGCCGCCCGGGATCGGGTGCAGCATCGGGGTTTCCACTTCAAGAAAGCCCGCGTTCAGCATGAACTGGCGGATGCTGCCCACGGCCTTGCTGCGCGCCTCGAACGTGCGGCGCGTGGCGTCCGTCATGATGAGGTCGACGTAGCGCTGGCGGTAGCGCAGTTCCTGGTCGGCCACGCCGTGGAACTTGTCCGGCAGCGGGCGCAGCGACTTGGACAGCAGGCGCGCGCTGGCGGCGTGCACCGACAGTTCGCCCTTGTTGGTCTTGAAGACCGACCCTTCGATCGCGATGATGTCGCCGATGTCCCATTGCTTGAACGCGGCGTAGCTGTCTTCGCCCAGGGTGCCGCGGTCCAGGTAGATCTGGATGCGGCCGGTGCTGTCCTGCAGCGTGGCGAAGCTGGCCTTGCCCATGACGCGCTTGAGCATCATGCGGCCCGCGACCTTGACGGTGACGGGGTTGGCGGCCAGGGCTTCCTGCTCCTGGCCGTCGTACTTGTCGTGCAAGGCGGCGGCGCGGGCGTCGGGAACGAAATCGTTGGGGTACGCGACCCCGGCTTCACGCAGTTTGGCCAGCTTGGCGCGCCGTTCGGCGATCAAGCGGTTTTCATCCTGGGCGGGCGCCGGAGTGGTCGAGTGGTCGGTCATGGTCGGGGAATCAGTCGTAATTGCGGATGTCGTCGATCTCGGTCGTGCCGAAATCTTCGCGATCCAGGTAGGCGAGGATGCGGGAGGCCACGTTGGCGGGCGAGGACAGCTTGCCGGTCGCGTGGAACTCCTGGAACTTGGCCAGCGCCGGGAAGCTTTCCGGATCGCTGGAACGGATGGCGACCTGCATGTCGGTGTCGACGATGCCGGGGGCCAGCGCGACGATGCGCGCGCCGTCGGCGCCTTGCTCGGCCTTGACCACGCGCGAGTACATGTCGAGCGCGGCCTTGGTGGCGCAGTAGACGCCCCAGCCGGCGTTCGGGTTGCGGCCCGCGCCGGAGGAGATGTTGAGCACGCGGCGGTCGGCCTTGAGGTCTTCGACCGCGGCCAGGAAGCGTGCGGTGAGCAGCATGACGGCGCTGACGTTCAGGTTGAAGGCGGCGGTGATGGCCGCGCCGTCGACCAGCGCGTCGGTGCCGGCGATGGGGTGCACCGTGCCGGCGTTGTTGATCAGCAGATAGCGGCTGGCATCGCGCGGCAGCGACGCGCAGATGCGCTGCGCCACCGCTTCAACGGCGTTCAGGTCCGAGAGGTCCACGGACAGCTGTTCCAGCTGCGCATCCTGCGAACGCGCATAGGCGGCCAGCTCGGGATCTTCCCGGCGCGCCAGGGTGATCAGGCGGGTGCCCGGTTTGGCCAGGCCGCGCGCCATGGCGGCGCCGATGCCGCGCGATGCGCCGGTGAGAATTGCAATGGTGTCGGACATTCGTGAACCTCTGGATGCGTTGAGGGGGAGTATCGCGAAACTTAGATGCCTTGCTTCAGGCTGGCCTGGATGAAGGGATCCAGGTCGCCGTCCAGCACTTTCTGCGTGTTGGAAATTTCAACGTTGGTGCGCAGGTCCTTGATGCGGCTCTGGTCCAGCACATAGGAACGGATCTGATGGCCCCAGCCCACGTCGGTCTTGGAGTCTTCCAGCTTCTGCTGCTCGGCCATGCGGTTGCGCATCTCGAGTTCGTAGAGCTTGGACTTCAGCATCTGCATGGCTTCGGCGCGGTTGCGGTGCTGCGAACGGTCGTTCTGGCACTGCACCACGATGCCGGTGGGCATGTGGGTCAGACGCACTGCCGAGTCGGTCTTGTTGATGTGCTGGCCGCCCGCGCCGGACGCGCGGTAGGTGTCCACGCGCAGGTCGGCGGGGTTCACTTCGACTTCGAAGGATTCGTCGACTTCCGGATAGACGAAGACGCTGGCGAACGAGGTGTGGCGGCCGCCCGAGGAGTCGAACGGGCTCTTGCGCACCAGGCGGTGCACGCCGGTTTCGGTGCGCAGGTAGCCGAAGGCGTACTCGCCTTCGATCTTGATGGTGGCGGACTTCAGGCCCGCCACGTCGCCTTCGGATTCTTCCAGCACTTCGGCCTTGAAGCCCTTGCGCTCGGCGTACTTCAGGTACTGGCGCAGCAGCATGGAGGCCCAGTCCTGCGCTTCCGTGCCGCCGGCGCCGGCCTGGATGTCCAGGAAGCAATTCAGCGGATCGGCCGGATTGGAGAACATGCGGCGGAATTCCAGCGCTTCCAGCTTTTCCTGGAAGGCGTCGGCGTCCTGCTCGATGGATTCGAGGGTGGCGTCGTCGTCGTCGGAGGCGGCCATTTCGAACAGTTCGTTCGAGTCGGACAGGCCTGTGCCCAGCGCCGTGAGCGTTTCCACCACGTCTTCGAGGGCTTTCTTTTCACGGCCCAGGTCCTGGGCGTGCTTGGGGTCGTTCCAGACCGCCGGATCTTCCAGCTCGGCGTTTACGACTTGCAGGCGTTCAGCTTTGGCATCGTAGTCAAAGATACCTCCGTAGAGCCTGTTCGCGCTCCGCGTAATCGGCGAGGCGGGCTGCGAGCTGGTTCTGACGTTCGGCTTCCATGATGATCCTGTCCTGATGACTTTTGTGCGAAACCAAACATTTTACCGTGCTTGGGCCAAGTGCGCGGCCGCGTTGGCGGGAAGGGGGACGGATCGCGAGCAGGCGGTTTCCCGGCGTGGGCCCCAAGTTGTTCAGTTTTTTGTCAAGTCAGGGGTTCTAGGCTGCGTATAAGCGGTCCAGCCGTTCCTGATCGGGATGACCGGGCCGTAAAGGCGCCGGCGCAGCCGGCCTATCCCGATAGAGGAATGGAGACATAGATGGAAAATGCGATGGCCCCCGGGGTTTCGCCGGCGATCCCGGCGTCTGAGGAAGACCGGATCTACCGCAAGGTAGGCTGGCGGCTGGTGCCGCTGCTGGTGGTTTGCTACGTCGTGGCCTACCTGGACCGCGTGAACGTGGGTTTTGCCAAGCTGCAGATGCTGCAGGAGCTTCAGTTCAGCGAGACCGTGTACGGGCTGGGCGCGGGCATCTTCTTCATCGGCTACTTCATTTTCGAAATTCCCAGCAACATCATCCTGCACAAGGTGGGGGCGCGGATCTGGATCGCACGCATCATGATCACCTGGGGGATCATCTCCGCCTGCATGATGTTCGTGACCAGCGTGCACATGTTCTACATCCTGCGCTTCCTGCTGGGCGCGGCCGAGGCCGGATTCTTTCCGGGCATCATCCTGTACCTGACCTACTGGTACCCCGCGGCGCGGCGCGGCCGCATCACGACCTTCTTCATGACCGCGGTGCCCATGTCCGGGCTGATCGGCGGGCCGATCTCCGGCTGGATCATGAGCACGTTCCATGGCGACCATGGCCTGTCGGGCTGGCAATGGCTGTTCCTGCTGGAGGGCATACCGTCGGTGCTGATCGGCGTGCTGGTGCTGATTTATCTGGATGACCGCATCAATAAGGCCAAATGGCTGACCGCCACGGAAAAGGCGGTGCTGATCCGCAATATCGCGGCCGAGGAACAGCAGAAGGAAGACCCGCCGATCCGCGCCGCGCTGGCCAAGCCGCGCGTCTGGGCGATGTCGCTGATCTACTTCTCGTTCGTGATGGGGCTTTACGGCGTGGGCTTCTGGATGCCGACCCTGATCAAGGGCACAGGGGTGCAGAGCCCGCTGGCCATCGGTCTGCTGACGGCGGTACCCAACCTGTTCGCCGTGATCGGCATGATCCTGATTTCGCGCAACTCGGACCGCCACCGCGAACGCCGCTGGCACGTCGCGCTGCCCGCGCTGTTTGGCGCGCTGGGCCTGCTGTTGTCGGCGGTCTGGAGCGGCAATACCGTGCTGGCGATCGCTGCGCTGACGGTGGCGAACATCGGCATCTGCACGGTGCTGCCGCTGTTCTGGAGCCTGCCCACCGCCTTGCTCGGCGGCACGGCGGCCGCGGCCGGCATCGCGCTCATCAATTCGGTGGGTAATCTGGCGGGTTTCGTCAGCCCGTACCTGGTGGGCTGGTTGAAGGACATGACCGGCACCACCAATACCGGCCTCTACATGCTGTCGGGCTGCCTGGTGGTGGGGGCGCTGGTGGCCCTGGCGCAGCCGGCGAAGCTGGTGAACAAGTAGCTTGGGGCAGCGCGGGCGGGGCCTGGGCTGGATCCCAGGTCCGCGCCGCGCGGGACCCTCAGGGGCGCTTCAGCCCGCGTGCTCGATCACCAACTGCACCGACACCATCCCGTTCCACACGTTCTGCTCCAGCCGGTATGCCGCCTGGATGTGTTCGGGCAGCGACTGGTCGTGGCCGAACCAGATCGCGTCGAAGCGCTGGTGGCCGCGCTCCAGCGATAGTTTCAGGTGCTTTTCCCCAACCAGGCGCTGGTTGCGCACCACGAACTCGTCCAGGAACAGCGGCGCGGCGAAGCCGGCGCCCCAGACCTGCTGCTGCAGCATGCCGGCCACGTCGGCGTTGGCGTAGCCGGTGTCCAGCGAGCCGTCGGTCTCGATCACCGGCTCGAAGGTGTCGCGGCCCGTCAGCTCGCGCACGGCGGCGTCGAACGCGGGGGCGAAGGCCGCGAAGTCGTTGCGGCCCAGCGTCAGGCCGGCCGCCATGGCGTGGCCGCCGAACTTGCGGATCAGGTTGGGATGGCGCTTGGACACCAGGTCCAGCGCGTCGCGCAGGTGCACGTCGGGAATGGAGCGGCCGGAGCCGCGGATTTCATCGTCGCCGGCGGGCGCGAAGGCCAGCGTGGGGCGCCAGAATTTTTCCTTCAGGCGCGAGGCCACCAGGCCTACCACGCCTTGGTGCCAGCCCGGGTCGAACACGCAGACCGTAGCGCCGGCGGCAGCGTTCGGCTCTTCCATGGCGGCCAGCGCCTGTTCGCGCATTTCGGCTTCGATGGTGCGGCGCTCGCGGTTGATGTTGTCGAGCTCGCGGGCCATTTCCAGCGCCTGCGCCTCGTCGTCGGTGGTCAGGCAGGCGATGCCCAGGCTCATGTCGGCCAGGCGGCCGGCCGCATTGATGCGCGGGCCGAGCGCAAAGCCCAGGTCGAAGCCATTGGCTGCGCGCGGCTCGCGTCCGGCCACGGCGAACAGCGCGCGCAGCCCGGGTTGCAGGCGGCCTGCGCGCATGCGTTGCAGCCCTTGGGTGACCAGCAGGCGGTTGTTCGCGTCCAGCTTGACCACGTCGGCCACGGTGCCCAGGGCCACCAGGTCGGACAGCGCGTCCAGGCGCGGGCCGCCATCGGCCGCGTAGACGCCGCGGCGGCGCAGCTCGGCGCGCAGCGCCAGCATCATGTAGAAAATGACGCCCACGCCCGCCAGGTTCTTGGACGGAAAGCCGCAGCCCGGCTGGTTCGGGTTGACGATGGCCAGGGCCGCCGGCAGCGTGTCGCCCGGCAAGTGGTGGTCGGTGATCACCACGCCGATGCCGGCCTCATTGGCCGCCGCCACGCCGTCCACGCTGGCGATGCCGTTGTCCACGGTGATGATGATGTCGGGCTTGCCGGCGCGGTGCCGGACCGCCAGCTCGACCACGGCCGGCGACAGGCCGTACCCGGTTTCGAAGCGGTTGGGCACCAGGAAGTCCACGTCGGCGCCCATGGCGGACAGCGCGCGCAGTCCGACCGCGCAGGCGGTGGCGCCGTCGCAATCGTAGTCGGCCACGATCAGCAGCTTCTTGCCTGTCTGGATGGCGTCGGCCAGCACGCCGGCGGCGTGGTCCGAATGCGTCAGGCCGTTGGGCGGCAGCAGCGACTTCCAGGCGAGCTGGGTCTGATCGGGATGGGTGACGCCGCGGGCGGCCCACAGACGGGCCAGCAGCGGGTGGATGCCCGAGGCTTCCAGGATGCGGCAGGCTTGCAGGTCGGGCGTGCGGACGGTTAAGCGGGGTGAGACCACCAGGCGCTCCAGTTTTTCTTGGGCGCGGGCAGCAAGCCGAGCAGGCCCCCGCGCGGTTTCAGGGTGAGGGCGACCTTGCGGTCGTCGCCCAGCAGCAGCAGTTCGGCGGGCGCGGCCGGCAGACCTTGCTTGCCGGCCAGCGGGCGCAGATGCTGTGCGTCCAGCGCGGCCAGGGCGTCCAGCCAGGCGGCCCAGTCGCCGGCCCGCTGGGGGGCGTCCAGGTTGCTGTAAACCTGCGCCGGGGCCGGCTGGGACTGCGTCCAAGGTTTGCCGCCGCCATACAGCCACAGCGCATTGACCGGAGGCAGGCCGCGCGCCGCGCGGGCGTCGTTGACCGGGTGTTCGTGCCAGGCCATCTGTATTTCATTGAGCAGCCGGCGCCACGGGCGCGCTTCCGCGTCCTGGCGCCACCAGTCGTTCAGGCGCTGTCCGGCCACGGCCAGCGGGCTGGCGGTCTGCGGCCGCAGGCCCTCCGGCAGGCGCAGGCGCCAGCGTTCGGGCGAGAGCGCTTGGACCTCGAAGCCCGTGTCTTCGAACAGGGGGCGGGCGGTGTCCAGCAGAGCAGCCGTTTCCTCGGCGCGCAGTTCCATCTGGCCGGGGTCCAGCAAGGCGGCCTGGTCCGTGCCCAGCGCCAGGTGGACCAGTTCGGCCAGCCAGACGGGGCCATCGCCGCCGGTTTGGGCGCCGGCCAGCAGCGGACCCAGTCCGGCGCCGGGCGGCAGGCCCGCTTCGGGGACGTAGCCGGCGCGGGCCAACTGCCAGGCTTCGTAGGGCGTACAGCCTTGGACGCGCACGTCATGGGCCTGGGGCCGGGCGGCGCCGGCCTGGAGCCAGCTGTGCAGCGTGGGCGCGCGTTCGGGCAAGAGCTTGGCCAGTTCGGCGGCGACGGGAAGGGCGGGCAGGGCGCCCGGAATGACGATCAGCATGGGCGCGATTGTAGTCCGCGCGGGCCGCGGGAACTAAGCGGCGTCCGCCACTGCCATAGCTTGAAACGCCTGGTCTCGGAACCGCACATCCGCGGGGCGGAATCCAGGCGGTTAATGCCATAATGCGCTCGTGCTGAAAATACCCTACGAACTATGGATAGGCGCCCGCTATGCCGGGTTGGCCCGAATCCGCCAGCGACGCGGCCGCCGCGATCGCTTCATCTCCTTCATCGCCGCCAGTTCCATGGCGGGCATTGCGCTGGGCGTTGCCGCCCTGATCGTGGTGCTGTCCGTGATGAACGGCTTCCAGAAGGAAGTGCGCGACCGCATGCTGTCGGTGCTGCCGCACATCGAACTCTACATCCCCGGCGCGGCGCCGGAGCGGGTGCTGGAGAGATGGCAGGAATTCGCTTCCGCCGCCGAGAAGAATCCCGCCGTCAAGGCCGGCGCTCCGTTCGTGGCGGCGCAGGGCATGCTGGTGCGCGGGCAGGCCTTGCGCGGCGTGCAGGTGCGCGGCATCGATCCGCAGACCGAAGGCAATGTGTCGGACCTGCCGCGCCAGATGGTGTCGGGCAAGCTCGCCGACCTGAAGCCCGGCAGCTTCGGCGTGGTGCTGGGCAATGAACTGGCCGACGGCATGGGCGTGAAGCTGGGCGACACGCTCCTGATGATGGCGCCGCAAGGCTCGATCAGCCCGGCGGGCTTCACGCCGCGCATGCGCCAGTTCACCGTGGTAGGCGTGTTCTCGTCCGGCCACTACGAATACGATTCTTCGCTGGCCTTCGTCGACGATGAGGACGCCGCCCGCGTGTTCCGCGACAGCGGCACCGCCGGCGTGCGCCTGCGCATCGCCGACATGCAGCGCGCGCCGGAAGTGGCGGCCGAATTGCAGAAGGTGCTGCCGCCCTACATGATGGCCAGCGACTGGTCGCGCAACAACCGCACCTGGTTCGCGGCGGTGAAGACCGAAAAGCGCATGATGTTCCTGATCCTGGCGCTGATCGTGGCCGTGGCCGCGTTCAACCTGCTGTCGTCCCTGGTCATGGCCGTGAAGGACAAGCAGTCCGACATCGCCATCCTGCGCACGCTGGGCGCGGGACCGCGAGAAATCGCCCGCATCTTCCTGGTGCAAGGGGCGCTGATCGGCGTGATCGGCACGCTGCTGGGGGTCGCGGGCGGCATCCTCATTGCCTATAACGTGGACGTGATCGTGCCGTTCATCGAAGGTCTGCTGGGCGTGCATTTCCTGCCGCGCGAAATCTATTTCATCAGCGCCTTGCCGTCGGATCCGCAGATGGGCGACATCGTCACCATCGGCGTGACCTCCCTGGTGCTGTCGCTGCTGGCGACCCTGTACCCCAGCTGGCGCGCCTCGCGCCTGCAACCCGCACAGGTGCTGCGCCATGACTGACATGCTGACTCCCGCGCTGCAGGCCGACAACATCGTCAAGGTCTACGACGAAGGCCCTGCGCGCATCGAAGTGCTGAGCAACGTCAGCCTGACCGTGGCGCGCGGCGAAATGGTCGCCATCGTCGGCGCCTCCGGCTCCGGCAAGAGCACGCTGCTGCATATCCTGGGCCTGCTGGACGTGCCCACCAGCGGCTCGGTTTCGGTGGACGGCCAGCTTGCCGTCGGGCTGTCCGAGGCCCGCAAGAGCGCCGTGCGCAACCGCAGCCTGGGTTTCGTCTACCAGTTCCACCACCTGCTGCCGGAGTTCTCGGCGCTGGACAACGTGGCGATGCCGCTGATCGTGCGCCGTGAAAGCCGCGACAAGGCGCGGCAAGCCGCGCACGAGGTCCTGGGCATGGTGGGCCTGGCCGCGCGCGAAGGTCACTTCCCGGGCCAGCTGTCCGGCGGCGAACGGCAGCGCGTGGCGCTGGCGCGCGCCCTGGTCACGCGGCCCGTCTGCGTGCTGGCCGACGAGCCCACCGGCAACCTGGACCGCCACACGGCGCACAATATGTTCGAACTGCTGACGCGGGTGAACCAGGAGTCCGGCACGGCGTTCGCCATCGTCACGCACGACCCGGAACTGGCCGCCCGCGCCGACCGCCAGCTGCTCATGGAAAACGGCCGCCTGGTTTCGGGTTAAGGCGCGCCGGGGGATAATCCGGGCAAGGAGGTCGCGCCCATGCTGATCGATACCCATTGCCACCTGGATGCCGCCGAGTTCGACGCCGACCGCGAGCAAGTCGCCGACGGCGCCTGCCAGGCAGGCGTGCAGTCCATTGTGATTCCAGCGGTCGAACGCGCCAATTTTTCCGCGGTGCGCGAGCTGGCCGGCAAGACGGCCGGCGGCGCCTATGCGCTGGGCATCCATCCGCTATACGTCCAGCGCGCCAGCGACGCCGATCTGGAAGCGCTGCGCGCTGCCGTCAAGGATGCGCTGGGCGATCCTCGCTTCGTCGCCATCGGCGAGATCGGCCTGGATTTCTTCGTTCCCGAAATAGCCTCCGGCGAACCGCGCGAGCGCCAGGAGCGCTTCTACGCCGCGCAACTGGCGCTGGCTGCCGAGTTCGGCCTGCCGGTGCTGCTGCACGTGCGCAAGTCGCAGGACATCCTCTTGAAGTACCTGCGCCGCCATCCGCGCATCGGCGGCATTGCGCACGCCTTCAACGGCAGCGCGCAGCAGGCGCAGGCATTCATAGACCAGGGATTCGCGCTGGGCCTGGGCGGCGCCATGACCTATGAGCGCGCCTTGCAGATACGCCGCCATGCGGTGGACGTGGACCTGGCCCACCTGGTGCTGGAAACCGATGCGCCGGACATCCCTCCGGCCTGGCTGCATCCGCCGCATCGGCGCAATGCGCCTGCCGAGCTGGTCCGCATCGCGGCCACGTTGGCGGAACTGCGTGGCATCACGCCGGCGCAGGTGGCCCATGCCACCACCGCCAACGCCATGCGGGTATTGCCGCGGCTGCCGGCCGCGATCCTGGCCGACGCCGACTGATCGACCCTGGCTTCAGCCGTTCAGGCGCGGCAGTTCCAGTCGCACGCTCAGCCCCTGTGGCGAAATATTGCGGGCCGACATCCTGCCCTTGTGCGCGGCCACGGCGGCCTGGGCAATCGACAGGCCCAGTCCGGCGCCGCTGCCCGGCTTGCGCGCGCCCGAGGCGGTGCGATAGAAGGGCTCGAACAGCGATTGCAGCTCTTCGGCGGCCACGCCGGGCCCATGATCCTCGATCTCCAGGCAGGCTTCGTGCGCGTTCGACAGCAGGCGCACGCGGATCGCGCTGTGCGCGGGCGCAAAGCGCAGGGCGTTGCGCAGTACGTTCTCGATGGCGCTGGCCAGGCTGCAACGGTCGCCGACCAGGGGCACGGGCGCATGCTGGCTCCACTCTATGCGGATCTGCCGGCCGCCAGCCTCAAAGCGTGCGTCCTCGACGACGTCGGACACGAGTTCGGCCAGGTCCAGGGTGTCAGTAGGCACGGGCAGGGCGCCCAGGCGCGCAAGCCGCAAGGTGTTGCCGACCAGCGCGTCCAGGCGTTCGCATTCGAGTTCGATGCGGTCCAGCTGCAGATCCTGGCGCTCGTCCTTGCGCCGCGCGAGCTCCGCCGCCAGCCGCAGCCGTGCAAGCGGCGAACGCAGTTCGTGTGCGATGTTGTGCAGCAGCTGTTCGCGCGTGTCGACCAGCGCCTTCAGCCGGTCGGCCATGGCGTCGAAGTCGCGCGCAAGCTGGCCCAGTTCGTCCTTGCGTCGGGCCAGCTTGGCGGGCGTGTGCGCATCCAGCCGCCCGGCGGACAGGGCATGCGTGGTCTGGCGCAACTGCGCCAAGGGCGCCGTCACGTGGCGGCTCAGGGCCCAGCAGAACGGTGCGGTCACCGCCAGCGCGAACAGCACCAGGGCCAGCGCCACGGGCGACAGGGCCAGCACTTCCCAATGCGATGAATCGAACGGCAGGAACAGCAGCAACAGCTGCGAACCATCGGGCAAGACCAGCTTTTGCGGTTCCCACCAGGAAACGCGCTCGCCGGTGGGGTCGGCGGGAAGGTAGTCGGCTTTCGGCGAACGGTCCGGCCCGGCGCGGAAATCGCTCAGCCAGTCTTCCATGCGGGCGGGCAGCCGCCGGCCCAGGATGTCCTTGTCCTGGGCGTCCATGACGTAGATCTTCAGCGCCGAGTAGCGCCGGTCCATGGCTTCGACCCAGCGTTCCAGGCCATCCACGCCCTCGCTGCGGGCGATCTGCGCAGCATCGCGCGTGAGATTGCCGGGATTCAGGCCATCCAGGGAATTGAAGCGGTACCAGGCGACCGCGGCCGTCAGCACCATGCCGCAGACCAGGATGACGGCCATCGCACCCCAGAAGGTCAGGAAGGCGCGTCCGAATAGCGAGCGGGTGGGCAGCCAGGCCATCAGTCAGCGCCCGCCAGCACGTAACCCAGGCCGCGCAGGTTGCGGATCGCCAAGGTCTCGGCGCCGCCGTCGCTGCGCAGCTTCTTGCGCAGCGAGCTGATGTGGGTGTCGATGCTGCGGTCGTAGCGGTCCGGCTTGCGGCCCAGCGCGTACAGGCCGATCTGGTCGCGCGCGACCACTTGGCCGGGCGTGCGCATGAGGATTTCCAGGATGCGCTGTTCGGCGCCGGTCAGCGGGATTTCGCTATCGCCCATCCGTAGCACGCCGGTGGCGGCGTCCAGCGACACTGCGCCCAGCGCCAGGGCGGGGCGGGCCGTGTCCGGCACTTCCTCGAAACGGCGCAGCACGGCCGTGATGCGGGCCTTGAGTTCGCGCGGACTGAAGGGCTTGGCCAGGTAATCGTCGGCGCCGAACTCCAGGCCCAGCACGCGGTCCGTCTCGCCGCCGTGGGCGGTGAACATGATGACCGGCCGGCGCGAGCGTTGGCGGTATTGCTTCAGCAGATCCAGCCCGTTGCCGTCGGGCAGCATCAGGTCCAGCAGCACCAGGTCGTAGTCGTCCTGAGCCAACAGGGCCAGGCCCTGCGTGCCGCTATGCGCCAGGGTGAGCTGGCAGTGACCGGGTTCCAGGTACTCGCGCAGCATCTGCGCAAGCTCGACATCGTCGTCAATCAGCAGGATGCGGCGAGTCGCCGGTGCGTGGGAAAAAGGCATGCGTGTCGTCGGTTCTGCATCCGGCAGTTTGGCTTATGGCCGCGGGCCGGAGTGTCAAGAAGTTCAAAGAAGATAAAAGTTGCGGAAAGCGTGTTGCTGGCTCCCGGCAGGTCCAATTCTAATATGAGAATGGTTTTCATTAATAAATACGGGGCAGGACGGACGCCGCACGCGGGGTGGGGCGCGGGCCTGGGACGGGAGAAACTGGAATCATGAGCAGCAAAGAATTGGTCGCCGGCCGGCGCGGTCCGGGTTCGCGCACGCAGTTGGCGGCAGCCCTGTGCGCAGCGGGTTTCGGCGTGGCGCAGCCCGCGTGGGCGCAGAGCGCCGACACCGCAAAGACGCTGGATACCGTGGTGGTGACGGCCTCGGGTTATGAACAGCAGATCCAGGATGCGCCGGCATCGATCAGCGTGATCACCCGCGAGGACCTGGACAAGAAGTTCTACCGCGACATCAACGACGCGCTGGTGGACGTGCCAGGCGTGATCGTCACCGGCGGCGGCGATCGCCAGGACATCAGCCTGCGTGGCATGGGCCCCAAGTACACGCTGATCCTGATCGACGGCAAGCGCCAGAACTCGCGCGAGACCCGCACCAACTCGGACTCCACGGGCGTCGAAGGCGGCTGGACCCCGCCGCTTTCCGCCATCGAGCGCATCGAGGTGGTGCGCGGCCCCATGTCCTCGCTGTACGGCTCGGACGCCATGGGCGGGGTGATCAACATCATCACGCGCAAGGTGCCTTCGGAGTGGGGCGGCGAGATCCGCCTGGACACCACCATCCAGGAAAGCAACAAGTCGGGCGACATCTACCAGGGCAACTTCTACCTGTCCGGCCCGATCAAGACGGACCTGCTGGGCCTGCAGATCTACGGCCAGGCCACGCAGCGCGACGAAGACGACATCGTCGACGGCTTCCGCAAGCGCAACTCGGAAAGCGTCACGGCCAAGCTGGCGCTGACGCCCAACCGCGACCACGACATCGTGCTGGAAGCGACCACCATGCGCCAGAAGCTGCACGAAACGCTGGGCAAGACGGTCGAGCCGCTGCCGCCCGGCCAGGCTTGCGGGCGCAATGGTTGCCCGGCCTCGTCCGATACCGACTACCGCAGCAACAAGTGGGCGCTGTCGCATACCGGACGCTGGGGCTGGGGCGTGTCGGACAGCTATGTGCAGCAGGAAGAGTTCGACAACCGCTCGCGCCAGATGAAGATCAAGAACCTGGACATCCAGACGAGCTGGACCTTGCCCCTGGGTTCGCACATGCTGACCCTGGGCGGCAGCTACCTGAGCCAGCGCCTGAACGACCAGACCGGCAACCAGCTGGCCAACGGCCCCAGCAAGGTGGACCGCTACCAGTGGGCCTTGTTCGCCGAAGACGAATGGCGCCTGACCGAGACCTTCGCCGTCACCACCGGCCTGCGCATGGACGAAGACGAGAACTTCGGCACGCACTTCAGCCCGCGCCTGTACGGCGTCTGGCACATGGCCGACCGCTGGACCCTGAAGGGCGGCGTGTCCACCGGTTTCCGCGCGCCCGACCTGCGCCAGACGGTGGCGGGCTGGGGCCAGGTCAGCCGCGGCGGCAATATGTACGGCAACCCGGACCTGACGCCCGAGAAGTCGGTGACCGAGGAAATCGGCATCCTGTATGACGACGGCGAAGGCTTCAACGCCGGCCTGACGATCTTCAACAACGACTTCAAGGACAAGATCACCCGCGTGGCTTGCCCGGCGACCCAGTGCACGGACGGCCCGAACCAGTTCGGCTCGGACCCGACCACCTACATGAACGTGGACAAGGCCAATTCGCGCGGCGTGGAAGCCAACCTGAAGCTGCCGCTGTCGCGCGACTGGTCCCTGACCAGCAGCTACACCTTCACCAAGTCGGAGCAGAAGTCGGGCCAGTACAAGGGCCAGCCGCTGAACCAGCTGCCCAAGCACCTGTTCACCACCACGGTGAACTGGCAGGCCTCGGACGCGCTGCAGGCATGGGCGCGCCTGAACTACCGCGGCAAGGAAAGCCAGCCCATCACCGGCCCCTCGTCCTCGTCGGTGGTCGCGCCTTCCTACACGTTCGTGGACCTGGGCGGTTCGTACCAGGTGAACAAGACGGTGGCGGTGTACGCCGGCATCTACAACCTGTTCGACAAGCAGGTCACGTACGACGACTACGGCTACGTCGAGGACGGCCGCCGCTACTGGCTGGGCGTGGGCGTCAAGTTCTGAGTTTGAAAGGGCGCCTGGCGCCCGCAACATGAAGAGGTACGCATGAAGAAGCAAATGCAGGCAGGCCGCGTCCGGCGTTGGGCGATGCAGGCCGGGGCCGCGCTGGTCCTGGGCGCCGCCACGGCGGTATGCGCCGCGCAGGCGACGGTGCCGGTGAAGCACGCGCGCGGCGAAACCGCCGTGCCGGCCAACCCGGCGAAGACAGTGGTGATGGACCTGGCCGTGCTGGACACCCTGCATGCGCTGGACGTAAACGTGGCGGGCGTGCCGACGGTGGCCAAGTGGCCGCCGCAGCTCAGCCAGTATGCCGATCAGCGCTACCTGAAGGTGGGATCGATGTTCGAGCCCAACTACGAGGTGATCCACGCCGCCGCGCCGCAACTCATCTTCGTCGCGGGCCGCTCCGCGCCCAAGTACGACGAGCTCGCCAAGCTGGCGCCCACCGTGGACCTGACGGTCAACGCGAAGGACCTGGTCGGCAGCGTGACGCGCAACACCGAAACGCTGGCCGCCATCTACGGCAAGCAGGATGTCGCCAAGACCAAGCTCGACGCCCTGCGCGCTTCGATCGCGGACCTGAACGGCAAGGCGGCCAACGCCGGCACCGCGCTGATCGTGCTGACCACTGGCGGCAAGATGAGCGCCTACGGTCCGGGTTCGCGCTTCGGCGTGATCCACGACGCCTTCGGCATCAAGCCGGCGACGACGGGGCTGAGCGTGTCGAACCACGGCCAGGCGATCTCGTTCGAGTTCATCGCCCAGACCGACCCCGACTGGCTGTTCGTGATCGACCGCGACGCCGCCATCGGCCGTGAAGGCGTGTCGGCCCAGCGCATGCTGGACAACGAGCTGGTGCGTCCGACCAAGGCCTGGAAGAACAAGCGCGTGGTTTACCTGAACGGCTACAACTGGTACCTGCTGGGCAGCGCGGGCTTGACCGCCATGCAGCAGAACGTGGACGAGATCGCGGCCGCGCTGGCCGCGGGCAAGTAAAGCCTGATGCGTGAGCGGCGGGAGTAATCGCGGGTGAGTTGGCGGCAGTCGATAGGCGGTTGGGGCGGGCTGGCGGCGGCAGTGGGCTTGCTGCTGGCCCTGTGCGCGGCCAGCGTCAGCCTGGGCGCGGGGCAGCTCAGCCTGTCCGCGCTGTGGGGCAATGGCGACGAGGCCGAGCGCGCCTGGCGCCTGCTGATGGTCAGCCGCATTCCCCGCACGCTGGCCTTGCTGCTGGCCGGCATGTCGCTGGCGGTGGCGGGGCTCATCATGCAGATGCTGGTGCGCAACCGCTACGTCGAACCCACCACGGCCGGCACCGTGGAGTCCGCCACACTGGGCATACTCGTGGTCACGCTGCTGGCGCCGGATACGCCCGTGATCGGCAAGATGCTGACGGCCACGGGCTTTGCGCTGGCGGGCACCCTGCTGTTCCTGGCGCTGCTCAAGCGCGTACCGCTGCGCACGCCCTTCATCGTGCCGCTGATCGGCCTGATCCTGGGCGGGGTGATCCACGCCGCCACCACCTTCGTCGCCTACCGCTACGACCTGCTGCAGTCGCTGCACGCCTGGACCACGGGCGATTTTTCCGGCGTGCTGCGGGGACGTTATGAACTGCTATGGATAGGCTTCGGCCTGGCCTGCGCGGCTTACGCGGCGGCCGATCGCTACACCGTGGCCGGCATGGGCCGCGAGTTCGCCGCCAACCTGGGCTTGAACCATGCGCGGCTGACGCTGGCCGGACTGCTGATCGTGTCGGCGATTTCGGCCGTGGTGGTGGTGACGGCGGGCGGCATACCCTTTCTGGGCCTGATCGTGCCCAACGCCGTCAGCCTGGTGCTGGGCGACAACATGCGTCGCTCCATTCCCTGGGTGGCGGTGCTGGGCGGCGTGTTCGTGCTGGCCTGCGACGTCATCGGCAGGCTGGTGATCCATCCCTACGAGATTCCCATCGGCACTGTGGTCGGTGTGCTGGGCAGCATCCTGTTCCTGTGGCTGTTGCGCACGCGGAGGAACCGGCTTGGCTGAACTCGCCATCTCCGCGCCGGCGCCGGTCCGTGCGCCGCAAACCTGGCGTCTGTGGCTGCTGGGCGCTCTTGCGCTGACCTGCGCCATCGCCTTCATGACGCTGGGCGCCAACGGCCAGTGGTCCTTCGTGATTCCGTTCCGCGGCGCCAAGCTGGCGGCGATGCTGCTGGTGGCCTATGCCGTGGCGGTGTCGTCGGTGCTGTTCCAGACGATCACCCACAACCGCATCCTGACGCCGGCCATCATGGGCTTTGACGCCCTGTACCTGCTGATACAGGCCGTGGTGGTGTTCGGCTTCGGCCAGGCGGCCACGGCCGCCAGCCATCCGGTGGCCGCCTTCCTGCTGGAGGTCGGCGCCATGACGGCGTTCGCCTGCCTGCTGTTCCGCTGGCTGTTTTCGGACGCGGTGCGCAGCCTGCACCTGATGATGCTGGTGGGCATCATCTTCGGCCTGTTGTTTCGCAGCCTGTCCAACTTCGTGGTGCGGCTGATCGACCCCAATGAATTCCTGGTGTTGCAGGACCGCATGTTCGCCAGCTTCAATACCGTGCGTGTGGGCCTGTTGCCGATCGCGCTGGCCGCGGTGTGCGCGGCGTCGCTGCTGGTGTGGCGCATGCGGCGGCGCTACGACGTGCTGGCGCTGGGCCGCGACATTGCGGTGAACCTGGGCGTGGACTATCGCCGCACGCTGATGCTGACGCTGGCCGCCATCGCGGTGCTGGTGTCGGTGTCCACCGCGCTGGTGGGGCCGGTGACATTCTTCGGCCTGCTGGTCAGCAACCTGGCCTATCAGGCCATGGGGTCCGACCGGCACCGCCACACGGTTCCAGCGGCCGTGCTGCTGAGCGTGATCTTCCTGGTGGGCGGCCAGACGCTGCTTGAACGCGTGCTGGGCCTGAATACCACCGTCAGCGTGGTGATCGAATTCCTGGGCGGGCTGATGTTCCTCGTCCTGATCCTGCGCAGGGGGCGCCGATGATAGAGATCCAGCAAGTCAGCAAGCAGTACGGCGACAGCGTGGTGGTCGACGACGTCAGCCTGTCGCTGCCCGCGGGGGGCGTGACGGCCATCATCGGTCCCAATGGCGCGGGCAAGTCCACGCTGCTGTCCATGGTCAGCCGGCTGCTGCCGATGTCGGCGGGCCGCGTGCTGGTCGAGGGGCTGGACGTGACCCGGGCCGACAGCCGCGAACTGGCCCGCCGCCTGGCCATCCTGCGGCAGGATAATCACTTGCCGTTGCGGCTGACGGCGAGGGACCTGGTCGCGTTCGGCCGCTATCCGCACACGGGCGGCCGCCTGACGCTGGACGACAAGGCCCACATCGACCGCGCCATCGCCTACCTGAACCTGGAGCCGCTGGCCGACCGCTACCTGGACGAGATGTCGGGCGGGCAGCGCCAGCGCGCCTTCGTGGCGATGGTGCTGTGCCAGGACACGCGCTACGTCCTGCTGGACGAACCCCTGAACAGCCTGGACATGAAGCACGCCGTCGCCATGATGGGCACCTTGCGGCGCGCGGCGGACGAGCTGGGCAAGACGGTGGTGCTGGTGCTGCACGACATCAACTTCGCGTCCACATACGCGGACCGCATCGTGGCGATGCGGGCGGGGCGCATCGCGCATCAGGGGACTCCGGCCGAACTGGTCCGGCCGGAGGTCCTGAGCGAACTTTACGAGCTGCCGATCGAGGTGCACGAGATCGGCGGCCGGCGCATCTGCGTGTACTACCGCCAGCCTTAGCGGCTGAGGTCCACCGCGTAGCGCGACAACTGGGTCACGGAGTCGGGCGTGGCGTCGTGCACCGTGACGTTGTCCACGCCATGCGCCGCGGCCATGGCCAGGGTGCCCGGCACCGACGAAAACACCACCGGGCCGGCCAGGGCGCCCACCCGCGCAAAGCGCCAGCTGCGGTCCAGGCCGTAGGTCGCCAGATCCAGGTCCGGGTGCTTCCTGATGTAGCTGATCAGCACGTCGCGGCTGGCGTCCGGGGCTTGCAGCACGATGTCTCCCTTGCCGCCGGCCAGGCCGGGGAAGTCGCCGCCGCCGCTGGCGCGGTAGTTGTTCGTGACCACCAGGAACTGCGCGGCAGGATCTAGCGGCGCGCCCTGGTACGTCAACTTCGTGATGCGCGAGCCCTTGGGGTGGGTGACGTCGATTTCATACCGCAGGGCATTGCCCGCGGCATACAGCACGTCGAAGTTGAACGTCGGGAAGCCCGTGTCGATCAGGTCCTGCGGCGCGACCTGGCCCGGGTCGATCTGCCTGAACTGCTCGGCAGTCTTCTCCAGCCACTGGCGCACGATGTCGCCGCTGACCCGCACCACTTGCAAGGTGTTCGGGTACAGGTAGAGATCGGCGGCGTTATTGATGGCGATGTTGCCCTGCTTTACGTAGGTGAAGTCGCCCGGACCGTTGCGTCCGCCCTTGAAGGGCGCAGCCGCCGACAGGATGGGCAGGGCGGCGTATGACGGCTTGTTCTTGGCGATGTAGTCCGTCAGATAATCGATCTGCGCCATGTTGACGATCTGCAGCGCCGACACGTCGCCCACCAGCGCGTAATAGGTCGCCATGTCGAACCGGCTCTGGCCGATGGGCGTTTTGACATAGGAAATGGTGGCGGCGTGTTCTGCCTGCACCAGCTGTTGCACGGCGGCATCGGGTTCGACGTAGGTCGCGGGCGTGGCGCCGTTCTGCGCGGTCAGGCGTGTGGAGATGCGCTGCACGCGCGTGGCGTCCTTCTGCACCTGCCAGCCTTTGTCATAGGCAAGCTTGAGCGTGGTCTGGCCGAGGTTGTTGCCCCATTGGCCGGCCTGCACCGCCGGCACGCCGTTGATCAGGCCTTTCTCCAGATTTATGCCGGGCTGGCCCGCGAATTGCGACTTGGCATTGGTGTCGGGGAACAGCAGGTGCTGGTGGCCGGTGATCAACGCGTCGATACCGGCCACCTGGCTCAGGTAGCCGGCGCCGTTCTCCATGGCCGGGCTGTACTCGGTGAGCATGTCGATGCCGCCATGCGCCAATGCCACCACCAGGTCCGCGCCGGCCGCGCGCATTTCCGGCACGTAGCGCTGCGCCGATTCCTTCCAGCCGGCGACTTCCACGTGGCCTTCCAGATTGGCCTTGTCCCATTGCAGGATGGGCGGGGGCGCAAAGCCGATCACGCCGACTTTCAGCGCGACCTCGATCTGCTTGCCGTTGGGGTCGGTGGCCTTGAAGGTCTTGTTCAGCAGGACCCAGGGCTTGAAGATGGGCTGTTTGCTGGCGGCGGACACCACGTTGGCGGAGACGAAGGGAAAGCCCGGCGCCGCGCAGTCCTTGGCGCCGGCGGAATTGGTCTGCGCCGTGCCCTTGCCGATGCCGGCCAGCCCGAAGTCCGTATTCGTGACTTGCGACAGGAAGGGCAGGCCGTAGTTGAACTCGTGGTTGCCCAGCGTGGCCGCGTCATAGGCCAGCAGCTTCATC